>FRDC01000081.1_pt1 | contig 108100 bp, 97 predicted proteins | sample 1106171 | NCBI WGS metagenome assembly FRDC01 (sample SAMEA3930566, study PRJEB13176) | freshwater metagenome | biome: Drinking water system; feature: drinking water; material: water | place: Singapore | collected 2014-12-20
CGTTCGCAAAGGCGGCGTGGACAAGCTGGCACCGGCATGAGCGATGGATTCCGGGATCGTATAAATCAGCCGATCATCCATGGTGACGCGCTGATCCGACGTGGCGAACTCACCGCAACCCCGGATGGCGCGAGCTTATCTAGGTTACTTACTTCAACTGGCTGCTTAACGCAAAGCTAGGGGTCGCGTAGCGAAGCGTCCCTTTGAGAGACGTGTTAGGTTTTTCTGGCATATTCAGCCATACCTGAAGATTACATTGGATGACCCAAGTCATCGGTTTTGAATGATTGTGTTTTAAATTTGTTAAGAAATCCAACGAACTCACCCTGCGCAGTTTCGACAATGGTTGCACCATCCTGCCATACCGCATTCTCAGCATCGTGCCCTCCACCTATAGGGTCACCCTGATTTTGATGAATATTATGGACCCCAAGTCCTTTGTTGAAAGGTTCTCCGAAAATATAGAACCGGACACCCTGAGAAATAATCAACTCAAGATCTGTGAGGGCTTGAATACCGGTTCCACTCTTCCATGGTGGGTTCCATCGTATAAATTCGAGAAATCTAGATAGGCAACTGTCGTACCGAACATTCCAGAACAATATTGGTGGATGAAGAACCCTTGATCGAATGTAGTCGAGCGCACCAGAAGTATTTGTGGATGGCAATGAATGCCAACCATCGGAAAGCCCCTTTATGTTTGCGAAGTCCACTGGTCGGATACGCACGATACGCCATTGAATACCATCAGGCATAGATTTTGGGTCAACATCTATTGCGCAGTAATAGTTCCCGACTGGTGTGTTAACAACCAGATTGCCGTGATAATAACGACCAAAGTTGTCCGGTGGGTCGCGGTAGTAGTTCGATTTCTGACCGATTACCAGACCATAACCATTGCTAAGCCCCATAGCATGTTCCTCATGAGTGGTTGAGTAGAATAACGCCACCATAAACGGCGACAGAGCGGAGTGGCATTTGCGCATAAAATGGCGAAGCCATGCGCAAATGACGCGGAGTCTCTGGCGTCCGTTTTGATGGTTTTATTAGGCGTAATTCCTCTTTGCATTTTAAACCTCTCGAACCAACGCCTCAGTCCAGGCGACACCACTCGTGAGTTTCACTAAAAAGGGATGTCATCATCAAGCTCCGCGTTTTCATCATATCGTTCTATCGCATCAAGCCTTGTTTTCAAATTTGCAATGATAATGTTCCTTTTTGCCGCGGACGCATGTCTAAGTAAGTCGAGAAAGTTCTTAATCGCCGAGACATCAAAGTACACTTTTGTTGAAAAGTAGTATGAGCCATTCACTAATGCCCTTAAGACAGTTGAATTGGTGGGCACATGCACTTCCAGCATTACCGATCGATATGTGTCTTCAAGTTTGCGCAATATTTCGGCAGGACTTTCAACGTATTTGGCTGAGCGCTCTATTTTTGAAAGAGTAGAAGTGACTTGCTGGGCAAATGTTCGATACGCCTTCAGTTCGAATGGATCAAACTCAATATCACCGAAACTGCCAGACAGAATTTCATTTCTCAAATCTGAAAATCCCCGGATTCTGTTCTCGGGATTTCGAGCTGTCATTCGGCCCAAAATATTCTTATAGGCAAACTGTTCAATCTCGCCTTCAATAATCATGCTTTCAAACAGTTTTCCTACAAAATACACCTCTGTTGAGTGATCATAGATGTCATCGCTAAATTCGTTTGGAGGCTCGCACCACCAGTTTAATGAAATGCTCTTATCGAACCCTTTTGAGTCGACGATCTTCTTGCCAAATCCGAAATCAATGACCTTAACATCTCCTGCATCTGAGACCAGGATATTTAGCGGACGAATGTCTCGATGAAGTATTTCGTTTAGCTCTAGGTGATAGAAAGCTTCAATTGCCTGTACAAAAATCGAATTAATATTCTCCGGGTTTGCTCGAGAATAATCTTCAATATCTTTTCCCTCCACAAACTCCATTAAGATGTATCCAGTCTTTTCTTCTGGATATAGGTAGTAATTGAATACCCGAACAATGTTTGGATGATTTAGGAGATGGAGAAGCTTGATTTCGTGAACAAAGTTTGAATACAGCTCTTCTTTGTGCTCTTCCTGTAGGGGGGAGTATTTCTTACACACAAAATTCTCTGCTATCACCGGGTCGTGCAGAAGAACTGTTTTCCCGCACGCGCCCCTGCCAAGTTCCCGGACTAGCTCGAAATCCTTTCTGCGAAGAAACTTAACTAGCTGCTGCTTCAAAAGCTAAACTCCAATCAAATGGTGTAAATAATTGCACGGACCGGGCTGTAATATGGCAAAGCTTCGTACCAAAATTGTACTCCGGTCAATCGACCCTAAACCGATGTCTGATGGAGACGGGCACATAACGTGGAGCTAACCGGCCTGCGCGGCTTTTTGCGCAGGTCCGGTTGAGCGCAGTGTTATACCGATTTGTCAGCAAACATCTCGGCGCAATCTGATGAACAAAAATAGATTCCATTTACATAGACCTCGCCATCTTCAGGATGAAAGAATCTTTCGCAGTTGCGACAGCAACGCACCCAACTGTCTTCGCCGCAGTTTGAACACTTTCCAACGTAAAGCTGCCGTTTCTGTTCATTGAATGCGTCAATGATGTAGGTCTTTTCTAGACATTTATGGCATTTCAGAAGCCGTGCTTCATGCTCAACATCTATTGAGTCAAAACAGTTAAGACAAATCAGATACTCGGAGCCCTCTGCTCCTAGCAACCCGAAAAACTCACCAGTGACTACAGCGTACTGGTTACATGCCAGACATGTTCGAATTTCCATGTCGTGTATTTCGGCAAGGTGATCTACAAAGCCCTCAACTCCTTTCCGCCAAACCTTATTGGCAGATAGGGGATGAGGTGTTCCATAGCTTCTCTCGAATAGGCACTCCCCGAAATCTGAGTACCAAGTGCTATGTATGAAGAACAGCGTTCTGACAACATTTGTCGCAAGCGCAATATCCCATTCGGTTTGTTGGGCTCGGTGAAGGATCGAGTTCCTTGCTTCCATCAAAGAGACAAGCTCTCGCTTTACTCCATAAGACCAATTCCGGGTTGAATAGTAATGACTCAATATTTGCGCATGCTCGATAAAGTCATTTTGCAAAAGGCCATTTTTCTTCTTCTGGATTTCGGCGACTTTTCCGTTTCTCGTAAAGAAGTACTTCAAAAATAGCTCAAGCGCGACCTGCGCATTTACAGCGGCGAACTTGAGATATTTTGGGTCGCTTTCAGATCGACCAGTCAATTCCACTGCTAATTCAGCGAAATCGATGAATCCTTCTCTAAGCTGATCTTCGTCTGGAAGGCTCTTCATGGCGTAATAGGTATAACTACAATTAGACGTCCGAAATGACGTGATATATTGCGTCAGAAGTCATGTCTAAAAATGCAAAATTCATTTTATCCCCTTAATTTTATTGAGTTGCTGCAGATTTAGGTTTCATTGCATGAAAATGTTAGATCCACAGCTCAAAATTCCATCGTGGCGAGATTGAGGGTATTTATCCTGATAATTGATAAAGTTTGATATTAATCGCTTGCGTGAGTATTTGGAAGTATTTGTCGAGCGAAAATACCTCGCAATGATTAGAGTCTTCGCATTTTGCGCAATGATGAAATAACTCAATTCGACGGATTGCCGGCCGCTTCGGAAATAATCGATCCATACTGAAGTATCTGCTAACACAGCCATTACCGGAGCGCCCGAAGATTGTCGAGGTCAATAAAATGTTTGCCGTGACGAGAATGGCGCGCAGCGCCGTCCGCATAGACCGCTGCACGGTTAGTCCATGCTCCACAATTTACCTGGCTTTCGCTTTTGCTCATGGAGATCGGCACCGGCAATGCGGTCCCAGAATCGCCCTCCCACCTTTTGCTCGGCGTCGTAGGTTGCGACCAAATAATCCTCGAGACTTCCGGTGAGCTTCTTGTTCTCCATTTCAAAGGTCCAGAGACTCAGACGGCCTCGGTTGTCCTCCGCCAGTATGCTCTTTACGAACGCATGGGGGATCGGTACATCAATTCCATACTTGTCATTGGCGTCTCCAATCGTCTCAACCGCTCTGTCGAAGTAGAAAACCGGGGCCGTTAGGACATAGGTTTCGAGAATGCTTTTCTTGTCGTTCAACTTGCGAACAGCGCTCTCAAGCTCACGCCACATGCCTCTATTGAAGTCTGGTTGCTGTGGCGACATATTGGAGAGAAGAAACGTTTCGCTGTTCTGAATTTCCAGCTCATCCTGATTTGCGCTCCCGACAAGGTGGCCGCGATCGTATCCGCTACCCTTGTACGCATTAAGGCCGGCACGGAATCTGCGAGGAATTCGAATATCCGCCCGGAAATTTTCGCTTCGATTCTCTACTTCCCACTCGAACTTTGCATTCGGATTGACAATTTCGAGCACCCATTTGGCCTGCCTGAAGTACCACGAATAACCGATGGTGAAGTACCGCCCAGGCAGTATTTCGTCGCACACGGGGGCGCCGTAGCGAAGTTCGCGTTGTATCTGAAACGGATCATTCATGACTATCTCCTCATTGGTTAATGCGTGAAGACGTTGCGCAACAAGCCTATCATAAAGCTAACGAGTGCGCCGCTTTTGGCGCGTCCCTCTCGAACGCCATGTTGAACAATGCCCTCTCAGATGGTCGCATACGTGATCCATGCCCCTAGGTTCAGTCGTCATGCTCCAGAGTTATGACGACATTTCCCTTCTTGCGTCCGGTGTCGACGTAGCGGTGAGCCTCGGCGATCTGCTCGAACGGATAGCGCCGATCAATAACCGGTTTGAATTCTCCCGCTTCAGCCAGTCCCGCGAGAAAACGCAAATCTTCCGCGCGCCCGGCTGCTGGCCCAGCGATGATTTTCTTGCTGCTCGTCATCAATACCCATGGAATCCGAAGCATGTCTGGCAGCCCGGTTAAAACCATAAGAAGGCGTCCTCCTTCCTTCAACGAAGCTTTGCTACGGGAAAACGGGGCCGTGCCGGCGGTATCGACAATGACATCATAGGTTTCACCATTCTGCGTGAAGTCTTCCCGGGTGTAGTCGATGACATGACTGGCACCCAGAGATCTCACCAGTTCAATGTTCGCGGTACTGCACACCCCGGTTACATCTGCCCCGAAGTGTTTGGCAAGCTGCACCGCAGCTGTGCCCACCCCTCCGGAAGCGCCGTTGATGAGCACTCTTTCCCCGCTCTGAAGTTTTCCTCTTCGGAGGAAATCCAGCGCCGTTGTTCCGCCAAAAGATAGTGCAGCGGCTTCGTCGTAGGTCAGATTGACGGGTTTTAGTGCCACTGCCCCATCCCACGGCATGCATTTGTACTCCGCATGACACCCCATGGCGGCATCGCTGAACGCAAAAACTTGGTCACCGGCTTTGAATTTCCTTACACCTTCGCCGACCGACTCAATGACCCCGGCCAGTTCTGTCCCTAGTATGGGTTGCTTGGGTTTCGAGACTCCAAATACCAGGCGCATGATGAGCCTGAAACCGGCAGGTACATCAAGACTTCGCACCCTCCAGTCGCCTGATGTGACCGTTGTCGCATGTGTTTTTATCAGAACTTCATTGTTCTTGGGCGTGGGCTTTTCGACCTCCTTCAATTGAAGGACCTCAGGCGGCCCATATCTTTCATACACAACTGCTTTCATGCGTTATCGCCCTCGAAGGTTGCTTTGATCCGCAGTCTTCCACGTTGCCCAACGCAGCAATTTAGCGGCTGCACGCTGCCGTATGTAGCGCTTTTCGAACACGAGCCAGCTCGATCTCGCTGAGAGCCATTACTGTGTCGCCGAACGTCTGACATAACCGGCGCTGCGCGGTTTCATCGCGCAGCGTCCGTGTTGATGGATTGGTTGGGCCTCAGATGTCCCATATCTCGCCCTTCGCCAAGTACTCTTGAATCTCGGGCGGATTCCGACGAACCTTGGGATGGTTTGCAAGTACAAGGCGCAGCGTACGGAGCGCGTCGTAGGCGTCGATCATGATCTTGCGCTGTTCCTTGAAGTAGGACAGGTCGAAGAGGTTCTCATTCACGGCATGGGCCGGCTTCTGCCTCAGACGACGAACCGTTCGGAATGCCGTGAACATGCGTTCGAAGGGCTTCGGGTCTGCCGGACGAAAGTACTTGCGGAGCCACTCCTCCAACAGTGCGAGAGTGCCTTTTTGTCTTACCTCAATCTTTCCATCGGGTCGAGTCTTATCCTCTTCAAGAGGTACGTCGTTCCCGAAGAACGCTTTGTCGATGTTGTCCGACAACATCTTGTCCAGTAGCAAAACGAAGGCATTGAACTCTGCAAGCGTTGGGCGAAGCAGGAATCCAAACTCCTTCGGTCTCTCGGACTGAAACACATTTCGGAAGAGCGCTGGCTTTCCAATTAGCGCGGCCATTTGGTTGATGACCTTCAGTTCCAGTGTGAACGCCTCGAATATCGAGATTCGGGTACCCCAATCACCGAGAATGCTGTTGCGATAATAGTCAGGGTGGAGTTTGTAGTCGCCAGAAAGCATCTTGGCGTGCCACACACGCTGATGCTCTGGACTTAGATCTGCCAAGTAGCGCAGAAATACCGCGACTGCGCGGTTCAGATCGTTGTCATATGCAAATCCAAAGGATTGCATGAGCACTTGATCGTGCTTCGGCATCGACTGGTTCTCGAAGTACTCATCCTTAATCGAAATGGAACCGTTGATAAAGTCGGTTTCATAGTAGTACCGTGGATCGTTCCGATAATGTTCTAGAACAGAGAGATCAAATGCGCGGTGCTCCAATTGTCCATAGCCCCGCGCGAGCTCCAAGTCGAATGGGCGACCTTCGAATCGTGAATCTAAGGGAAGCTTTGCTAGGTGTTTCTTTCCCGGATACACACAGACAGAGTCAGTGAGGCCCAATTCCTTCAGGAACTCAAGCTGCTGCTCATGAGTAATGTGGGAGAACGCCTTGATGTGAGGATTCGGGTGAACGTTGCCAAAAAGCAGATCGACGTCTTCGGACTTGACCAATCTCTCAAGCAATTCATTCGTAGCGAGCATGTCGAGTCCGAGGTGCTTTCTAAGTGCCCGGACTGGCACACCGTTGAAGTCTCGCGAAGAGAGATAGAACTCGCTGATGTAGTCGAGAGCTGCCGAGTCGGTCATGTTGCCTCTGAGGCCCAACGCCCGCTTAATAGGCGCAAGCTTGCGAGCACCCTAATTGACGCGATTGTTAGGTTACTTTTCCTGAGCAAGCTTTAAACCGTTAGATTTAATTTTTTCAAAAGTTTGCTCAACGAATGGTCTAAAAGCTGGATCACTATAAAGAGCAGTAAGATAGCTAACCGTGTCTGACGCGCTACCGGTAAATAAAATTCTCATTGAAGACAAATTGCAATAACTCATAGAAGTAGGTGCACTAGCGTCATAAATCAATTCAGTTCCGTCGAACTTGCAATTCACGAAGTGCTTACCACATATACTCACACGTTCGACACCGAATGATCGATTTGATATATCTTTCATTTTCCTACCATATATCCTTGCAGCCAAATATCCGAGTGGTGCGCATGTCAAGATAAGCAATAGCCAAAATGGAACACTCACATCTGGGACTCCTGAAGTAAAAGAAATGAATTTTGATAGTATTGCCGGTAAAAATGCGCACACGACACCAATCAACCATTCAATTTTATGTTCGCTAAATATCTTCATTTTTCCTCACTGATATGAGTGGAGCTGTGGGACAACCTAACTAGAATTAGACATCCGAAATGACGTGATATATTGCGTCACAAGTCATGTCTAAAAATGCAAAATTCATTTTATCTCCTTAATTTTATTGCGTTGCTGTAGATTTAGGTTTCATTGCATGCAGGTGTTAGATCCACAGATCAAAATTCCATCGTTGCGAGATTAAGGGTATTTATGCTGATAATTGATAAAGTTTGATATTAATCGCTTGCGCGAGCATTTGGAAGTGTTTGTCGAGCGAGAATACCTCGCAGTGATTAGCTTTAGCATTTTGTGCGATGATGAGATCGGGAATGCCTATTCCGTTGGATCCGGCTTTCAAACACTGCCATTGCGATTCGATGATATCGCCCCAATCAATTTGCAATGGCAGGCGTTTTATTTCACACAACAATTCGATGACTCTCATTTGGCGTTTCAGCTTTAAGAAGGGAATTAATTCCGCCAGAATCAGGTCATTGATTACGATAATGTTCTCATCGATGAGATAATTCAATTCGGTGAATTGCTGGCCGCTTCGGAAATAATTGATCCAGACGGAGGTATCCACCAACACTGCCATCACCGGCGCGCCCGAAGAATATCAAGGTCGATATCCAGTTCGATTTTTCCCTTGAATTGCTTGAGTTCGGCGATTCTTGCTTTGCGGATTAACTCTTCCAGCGCCAATACGATCACTGCCGTTTTAGTTTCGGTATGGGTTACGCGCATCGCTTCGTTTAACAGGTTTTCGGGTAAATCCAGGGTCGTTCTCATAATGCCTCCTTTACGATGCATAAAAGCATAGACAATTATGCATATTGAATCAATGAAATTACGTTCCTGTCACAATTATTTATTGTAAAAAGCTGCTACCGTTTTAATTCGCCTTGCAACGCTTCGCTCAAAAATGTTTGCCGTGGTCTGTTCATACCACGTCGGCAAATTTCATAACAGCCCCGGATGGCGCAAGCTTATCCGAGTTATCTGTTAACCCAAAACACCCTTTATTCAAGCAGCAGCGACAAAAATCCCTCCTTCCGACAAAAATACAGTGCGCCCGGTGCATTTATTTGGCAAAATTGCCCTATTTGCAGATAACCTTTTACTTACCGGGGGAATAAAAATGAAATATAAAAGTCTCGACGAGTTCAGCGCCTATGTGGCTGAGCGCAATCCGAATCAACCAGAATACATGCAGGCGGTGACGGAGGTCATTGAAAGTTTGTGGCCGTTTATTACGGAGCATCCGCGCTATGCCGAGCACGGTTTGCTGGACCGGCTGGTTGAACCGGAGCGGGTGATTATATTCCGGGTTTCCTGGGTGGACGATCATGGCGAAGTGAAGGTTAACCGGGGTTATCGCATTCAGCACAGCTCGTCGATCGGTCCGTATAAAGGCGGTATCCGTTTCCATCCGTCGGTGAATTTGTCGATTCTTAAGTTCCTGGCGTTCGAGCAAACCTTCAAAAATGCGCTGACGACGCTGCCGATGGGCGGCGGCAAGGGTGGTTCCGATTTTGATCCGAAAGGTAAAAGCCCCGGTGAAGTGATGCGTTTCTGCCAGGCATTTATCAGTGAGTTATTCCGTCATATCGGTTCCGATACCGACGTTCCGGCGGGCGATATCGGCGTGGGCGGACGTGAGGTCGGTTTCATGGCGGGAATGATGAAAAAATTATCGAACCGCGCGGATTGCGTGTTTACCGGCAAAGGCTTGAGTTTCGGCGGATCGCTGATCCGTCCGGAAGCGACCGGTTACGGCACAGTCTATTTTGCGCAGGAAGTGTTGCAGCATGCCGGGCGTTCGCTCGAAGGCATGCGTGTTTCCGTGTCGGGTTCCGGCAACGTAGCGCAGTTCGCGGTGGAAAAAGCCATGTCGCAAGGCGCCAAAGTGGTGACGGTATCGGATTCCAGCGGCACGATCGTCGACGAAGCGGGCTTTACGCCGGAAAAACTGGCGGTGCTGGCGGAAGTGAAAAATCATTTGTACGCGCGCCTGGATGAATACGCCAAACGTGTCAATGTCACTTACCTGCCGGGCCAAAAACCGTGGCATATCCCGGTGCAAGTCGCGCTGCCGTGCGCGACGCAAAACGAATTGAACGGCGACGACGCCAGAACGCTGGTCAAGAACGGCGTGATTTGCGTGGCCGAAGGCGCGAATATGCCGTCGACTGCCGAAGCGGTCGAATGCTTCATTCATAACAAAGTGTTGTATGCACCGGGTAAGGCCAGCAATGCCGGCGGCGTTGCGACTTCCGGCTTGGAAATGAGCCAGAATGCGATGCGCCTTTCTTGGACGCGCGAGGAAGTGGATGCGCGCTTGAAGGAGATCATGCAGGCGATTCACCGATCCTGCCTGAAATACGGCACCAAGCCTGACGGCAGCGTCAATTATGTCGATGGCGCGAATGTTGCCGGATTTGTCAAAGTGGCGGACGCGATGCTGGGACAAGGCGTTATTTAACAGGCTGTTAAGGGAATTCTGAGAACCGCCGTCTGAATTCCTAGATTTGAACGAGATATCGGGCTCTTTCCGCGCCGCCGGAAGAGCCCGATTTCATTGTAGAATAGCGGCACAACGTTTTTTTCATCCTGTCAGTGAATCCGCACGGTTAATAGCTATGAAAAATTTTGTTTTCACATTGATACTATTAGCGTTCGTTGGCACATCAACAGCAAGCCAGGACAGCGATTTCCTGATTGCCCGCGAAGCGTTCCAGTCCGGTAATGCCAAACGCCTGGATGAATCTGCTGCGAGGCTGAAACGCCACGTGTTGTGGCCGTATGTCGACTATTATCAGCAGCGCATGTTATTGCGCACCGCCGATACCGCGGCGATCCGTTATTTTATTGCGCGTTACGATGGCGCTTTGGTCGCCGACCGGATGCGCAGCGATTGGCTCAAGGTTCTAGGCAAGAATCAGCAATGGTCGTTGTTCGACGAAGAATACCCGTTGCTGGTTAACAAGGATACCGAGCTGCTGTGTTATTACTATCACCGCCAACTCAACCATAAAGACATTTCGGTGCTGCCGGATATCCGTGCACTATGGCTCACGCCGACCAGCCTGCCCGATAGCTGCGCGCCGGTGTTTCAGTCACTCATCCACGGTGGACAATTGACCGCGGACGATATCTGGAAGCGCATCCGGTTGGCGCTGGAAGAGGGTCAGACGAGTGTTGCCACGCATATCAATCGCTATCTGTCCGGCAATGAAACGCTCAACAGCGCCGATTTGAACAACGCCGCCAAAAATCCCCTGCGCTATCTCGAGTCCTTAAAAACCATCAGGACCCGCAGTGACCGTGAGATTGCCCTATTCGCGTTATTGCGCCTATTGCGCAACGATACCAATCCAACGTATGTGCAATGGCTGAAAATCAAAAATCAATTGACCGCTTCCGATCGCTCCTATTTCTTGTCGCGATTGGGTTACCGCGCAGCCATGCGGCACGATCCCCGTGCTTTGGATTGGTTCAGTGAAGCACAGAACTCTACGCAACTGTATCCCCCCTCGGATCTGGTGCTCGGCTGGCAAGTGCGGGCGGCATTACGAGTGGGAAACTGGGATGAGGTGTTGAGAACCATTAACCGCATGTCCTTGACCGAGCAGCAAGTGGATACCTGGCGCTACTGGAAAGCGCGCGCTTTGTTGGTGAAAGGCCATACGCTGGACGCCAACACGATCCTGATGCCGCTCAGCGATGAACACAGTTTCTACGGTCAATTGGCGCGGGAAGAACTGGGCACGATGCTCACCATCGCCGACAAAACCTACCGCGTCAGTAATGCGGAAGTTGCAGCAATGGAACGCAACCCGGGAATTCAGCGGGCGCTGGCGTTTTCGCGCATGAATTTGCGCACCGAGGCGATGCGCGAGTGGAGCTGGACTATCCGCAATTTCAGCGATGCCGAATTGCTGGCGGCTGCCGAAGTCGCGCGCCGTCAGGGTTTATACGATCGCGCGATCAATACCGCCAACCGCACGGTGGCGCAGCATGATTTCAGTCTGCGTTTTTTATCGCCGCATCGCGAAATGCTGCGCAAGGTATTGCAGCAACATGAACTCGACGAAGCGTGGGTGTACGGATTGATCCGGCAGGAAAGCCGTTTCATCGCCGACATTAAATCGCACGCTGGCGCCGCCGGTCTGATGCAACTGATGCCGGCCACTGCCGAGTGGGTTGCCAAGCAATTGGGAATACCGAATTTCCGCCAAAGCCTGGTGGTCGATGTCAATACGAATTTGCGGCTGGGGACGTATTATTTGAAACATGTGCTCGGCACCCTGGATAACCAGCCGCTGCTGGCTTCCGCCGCGTACAATGCCGGGCCGGGGCGGGCCAGGCGCTGGCGTGACAATTTCCTGCCGCTGGAAGGCGCGATTTATGCCGAAACGATCCCATTTAACGAAACTCGCGATTACGTCAAGAAGGTTCTGAAGAATTCGATGTACTACGCCAAAGTTCTGGATCACCGGAATGAACCGACACTCAAACAGCGCCTTGGCGTCGTACGGGCTGCAAAATAACCGCCGGGGCAGCGCTCCGTCCTTTTTAACATGAGAAAAAACAGTGAAAACTTATCTGGTGGGTGGTTCGGTTCGTGACGAACTGTTAGGGTTGCCTGTCCAGGATCATGATTACGTGGTCGTGGGCGCTTCGCCCGAGGATATGGAACGATTGGGTTACCGTCCGGTAGGGAAAGACTTTCCGGTTTTTCTGCATCCTCAAACCAATGAGCAATACGCCTTGGCGCGTACCGAACGCAAAATCTCACGCGGCTACAAAGGATTCGAAGTATTCACCTCGCCGCAAGTCACGCTGCAGGAGGATCTGGCGCGGCGCGATTTGACGATCAATTCGATCGCCAAGGATGAAACCGGTCATATCATCGATCCATTCAATGGCGTTGCCGATCTGGAAGCGGGAATATTACGTCATGTCAGCCCGGCTTTTTCCGAAGATCCGGTGCGTATTCTCAGAGCCGCGCGTTTTGCCGCGCGATTCGGCTTTCGCCTTGCGCCGGAAACATTGGCATTGATGAATGACATGGTGCATAACGGCGAAGTCGATGCATTGGTACCGGAACGTGTGTGGCAGGAATTGGCGCGCGGATTGATGGAACAACATCCGTCGCGCATGTTTTATGTATTGCGGGAATGCGGCGCGCTCGCGCGGATTATGCCGGAAGTCGATGTGCTGTTCGGTGTACCGCAACCGGCGCATGCGCATCCCGAGATCGATACCGGTGTGCATATCATGATGGCCATTGATTATGCGGCATCGAAACATTTCTCGCTGCCGGTGCGCTTTGCAACACTGATGCATGATCTCGGCAAAGGCACCACGCCGCCGGAAGAATGGCCGCGCCATATCGGGCATGAAGCACGCAGCATCGAATTGACCAGAAATTTGTGCGAGCGCATCCGGGTGCCCAAGGATGCCCGCGATCTGGCGTTACTGGTCGCCCGTTATCACGGCGATGTGCATCGCGCGGAAGAATTGCGACCGGCAACCGTTGCGGATATGTTGCAAAGCGTCGATGCGTATAGAAAACCGGCCAGATTTGAAGAATTTCTGCAAGCTTGCGCCTGTGATTTTCATGGCCGCCCCGGATATGCCGGCAAACCTTATACTCAAGCCGAGCGTTTAAAGATAGCATTGATGGCAGCACAACAAGTCGATGCCGGCGCGATTGCCGCCGAACTGAGTCAAGTAGTCATCAATACTGCGGAATTACCCGCCGCCATCCACAATAAAGTGCGCGACGCGCGAATCTCCAAAATAAAAAAAGAACTGCTCGGAGGGGACGTCGATACTATCCATAGCGATCTTTCATGATTCTATCCGGGTTCCCGCTCTCTTCAACAATTTCAGCCCAAAAACCGATTGGATTGATTCAGACAATCCGTCAAATAAACTCCACACCCGTTTGTTGCAAACCGGTAAGGTTGATATTGATTTCGTTGATATCGGTGTTGGCGGCAATCTCCAGCAATTGCGCTTGACTCAAGGTTCCGCCGCTGCCGGATAATAACTTGACGTAAAAATCATGCTCGGAAGCAGACGGTAGACTGCCTACAACATTCTGATAGACTTCGTCGACAAACGCATCATTGGATAGCCCCATGACGCCAACCACCAGTTGCGATACCGCAAGCATACTTTGCCCGGAATCAAATAGATTCAATCCGATACCGACATAATCCGGATGCTGCGCAATGGTCGGCGCATCGAAAGCCGCACCGATAAGGCGGACTGTGTTCCCAGCGGCTTGGCCATCGCTAAGATCCACGGCTATTTTCTTATCCGTGAATCTAAACCGCTCTATTCCAAAAAGCGTGTCATTGCCATCAGGACCAGTCACGCTAAAACCGGTGCTGGTGCCAGCAACGGTATAATTCCCCCGGCTGCTGCTGAAGATCGCAGTGTCTGCACCGAAACCCCCGCTTAATTTATCGTTGCCACTGTTACCATTCAGTGTATCGTTCCCGCCCGATGCGACAATAAAATCATCTCCGGAGGTACCGGTCAAATTATCAGGGCCATCTGTTCCCGAAAAGATGTTACTTGGCACCGTTCCGGTATTACCCGCGAAATTTTTCGGCGAATTGATGCCGGTCGAACTATCCGGATTTAAGGAAGTGACCCCATCCACCGGCAAATTGGCATAAGACAATCTGCCGTTATCCATGCCCGGAAAATTGACAGTGCCCCCGGATAGAAACAAAAAACCGTTAGGGATGATATAGTCAGGCGTCACAATCCCCAAGTCCGCAAATCCTTGGGTTGCAACCAGCACCGTTTTGTTGAGGGTCGCAGCACTGGGAAGATTGGTTGTAATGTTGTAGGTCTTGGTAACGCTGCCATCCGTTGATGTAATGGTACGCCCCGCCCACAAATGCTGCGCATCGGCATCGCCCATGAACTCGATGAATTGGATAGTGCCATCCGCATTGGAATAAACTTCGTTGAGGTGAAAAACGTGGAATGTCATGGTGTTGCCCTCCAGAGGTAAAATTTAGGGAAACGCTGAATAATTGGCTATACAAGCGATATGCTGTGTTGAGCGGCGCTCGGAAATTCGCCTATCACTATGATAGATCTCATTTTCTGCACTTCATCCGCCTTGCATCTCATCTTGTTCTCCGAATTATTCAGCGTTTCCTCAGGTAAACAAGTAAGTCAGGGTTTTTTGTTAAACATCAGTGGCGTTACTTTTTTTTCCACTGTCCATCAATTTGAATCCAAGTTCCCGCAGGAACGGTTTTAAAGATTTCAGCCGCATATACCTTGGCCACTTGCTCAACATCAATACCTTGAGCAGCGGCTTTCTCTTGATAAATAGCCCGGCGTTTTACATTGATCGCATCCGCTTCCGCTTGAGCCTCGGGTTGCCGGGCAATGACATAGCCATTATAACCCTCGCCGATCGCACCTGAGGCACGGAGATCCTCAAGACTTTCCGCTTGGATCGGTGAGGTAAACAGTGTCAGGATCAATACAAAAGCGATCGTAAGGCTGGGTATTGGTTTCTTCAAATTTGTTGTCTCAATAGGCTGCACATTAGTCTCCTTGTAATATTACTTCTAGAAGATGCCGGGATTGGCTGCAATATCTTTCTTGGCTTCTTCCTCAAGCTTGACCCGGATATCAGCATCCAATTTGATATTCAAATTAATCGTGATGGGTTCCTGCGGCGATTCCACTTTGACTGTTGGCGCACAAGCTGTGATTACCAAACAGACAAGAATCAGGCTAACCTTAGCGATCACTATTTTAGCCACTTGATCAATGTTGCGCATGATTGCACTCCTTTTTTGTAATGAGCTCCTGTTGTACTTTTCGATGGGAGCCTGTTATGAACATTATGTACTCATGGCTACAATTTAGCGCCGCCTGAATTAACGGAGTATGAATGAGCCGCGCAGAATTTCATGGGACAGGTTATACCCTTGGTTAATCGTTTGCAGAATTTTATCAATATCGGTTTCCAGTTTAATATTGAGCCGGAACGGCTGTCCATTTTTAACGTTGGGATTATTCCCCAATACCGAGAGTTTGACCACCAAATCATGCAAATCCGACTTATCAAGATTCAATGAAAGTTCTGTGTAATGAAACTCTTGCACCGCTTGCAGCAATAGATTCATTTCTTTCCCCGCAGCAGACAGCATTTTCGAGGCTTTATCCGATTTAAAGCGCAAAATTCCCGGTGATCTCGCAGCAAGGTGCCCGTTTGTAACCGTCAATACATTATCTTTTAATGTGATCGGAATTTGACCATCCAATTGACCGCTTCCGGCCAACCCTTCGATCTTAATCAAATTGAAGAAGGTCTCGAGATCGATATCTTCGATGCGAAGCAAAATATCGGTCTGTGCCGCCGCCGGATCAATAATCGTCGGCACCAAAGACACCATACCGTTGATCACGGAAAATTGCGCTTTTTGTATCGCCAGACGGGGTGGCGTCGTACCTTCGATATGATAAGAAATCAACACGTTCTCCAACGGAATTCCGGAATCAATCCGGCGGATCGTAATAGATTGATGCCGCGCACTGCTTAACGCGATTAAATTATCCAAATTGAGCAACACATTCAAATCGCTTAACTTTAAAGTTTCACGCGTCAGAGACAGATCCCGTATTTCGAATTCGGCGCCGCTACTCTGCACACCATTCTTATCCCATCGGAGCTTTGCGTATGCATTAATTTTTCCACTGACATCTTGTAACTCTGCCAGGGGTGGCAAAAGATCACCGGGCTGCAAAGCACCAGGTAAAAAACTAAGCGGGACGATCTCTGCTTTCAGTTTGCCTTTGCCAGTATCAGCCGCATAATTTCCTGTCAGTTTGAAATAGTCCAACCCGGGTACGCCGCCCGAAAATGCCAGCGAATAAACAGCAGGTTCGCCGCTCTTAGCAATATCACGAATCGCGCCGGTAAAAGACATTGCCGCAAACAACGGTTCCGGCGCGAGGTGATGCAAGCGGCCGATCGCAAAACTTGCGACTTCGTCATCTTCCTGATCATTCAGGTGCAGAACAACCGAAATATCAGACGCCTGCACCTGCGATGGCAAATGAACGGCCGCATCACTAATCGCCAATGTTCCCCGGTATTTCTCATCCGCTTCCAGTTCTCCATTCAGAGAAATTGTCCCAGGGTGAATCTGAACTTTGGGCAATTTTGAACCGGAGCGCTCATCTTGTAATGTCAAATTGGCAGGAAGAATCGAAACAGTATGCTTGAGCTTGAATCCATGTGTATCTTTCGCGAGTTCCAGATCAGCCCGATCGATAGAAAGGCCTTGAAAATCTCTGATTTGCAGGGGATACCCGGTATGGATTGCCCCCAATGTGACGCGCCCTGGTTCGCGCAATTCCATTTGCAAGGAAGATGGATCGAATTTGATCTGAACCGGAATGGAAACTGCGAGTTGCTCGAGTTTCAGTGTATCGGCAGTGACTTGACCGTCAACGATTCTGAAATCCACATCCCCCAGCATCGCATCGGATGATCTCTGCAACTCCCCGGACAGGGAAATTTCATCAAATGACAATTCGGAAGCGAATGTCCCTGCTTTTTGCAGCAACTGAATACCCGACAATGCTGTATTAGTCAGTATTTGCTGCGGTTGTAACGCTAAAAATGTAAAGGATGTTTCACTGGAGAAATTCGCGATTTTGGCTTCCGGTAAATCGAGCTTACCCTCCGAAACAATGGCTTTGCCCTGGAGATTCCCCTGAAGATCGAAAGCGGCTTTAAAAATTGTCGTCGCCTGAAAAAATGCAGCAGCAGTTGCCGCGCTCAAGTGTATCTCTTGCTTACCGGATTGTATCGCACCGATATGACCGGATAGAGCCAGTGTGATGTCTCCCGCTGCGGTGCGCAGATAAATGGCGGCGTCGCTGAGATCTAATTCCGGCAGCCACGGTATGGAAATTTTTAATTGTGCAGCAGGCATCTGGGATTGTGGTATGTTGAAATTGAAAGCGCCATCAGTTAAATCGATAGTGACTTGCAGACCGCTGATTAAAACCGAAACCGGCTTTCCTGCCAGGAGATCTTGAAAATTCCACGCAATTTGAAGTCTCTTGAGGCGAAATTCGCTATTTTTCCCAGCCGCTATCTCCTGCAATTGCAGAGAATTAAAAGAAACGTCCGGAATTTCAATCGACTGTAACGGAAAACCGCGCTGACGCAATTGATCGCTGATAATTGCTTCAACAATGGCGTGGCGAAACAGATATAGCCCTGATACGGTTACGATCATAAGGCTGATGAACGCCAGCAATACGGCTTTTAGTAGTTTGCCCATTGAATGGATTAAAATAATGGCCGTGAAATTTCTTTTAATTTATCGTGATTGATCACATTCCAATTTCCGGAAAAGCCTTAATCTACAACCCACAAGAAATTTTCTTGAATCTTGATGTGAAGCGCTGCAATCGCGCAATAGAGTTTGACAGTATCGAAGAAGTTAACAAACCTTGCAACAAGGATTTTACAAACCCTGTGCGGTTTATCACACAGACTTGACTGATTTCAGGAATTTATAAATGTTTATCGTCGCTGACATGCCATGCTAACGATCCAGTCGTTGACTTACTTGCAAAACGGTGTCCCGCTGTTGGAAAACTGTTATCTGCAAATTTTTGCCAATCAGCGTATCGGCCTGGTCGGCCGGAATGGTTGTGGAAAATCCACATTATTCAAGTTAATCCGGGGTGTTATCAAACCGGATAACGGCGAGGTAAGCATGCAATCGGGCAAGACAATTGCTTTTGTTGAGCAGGAGATCATCAATTCCGAGTTGCCTGCAATAGAATTTGTGTTGGACGGCGATGTTGAATTGCGGCAGGTCGAAAGCATATTGTCGCGGGCACAACACGATACTGCCTGGTTTGAAGCGCAGCAGCGTTATGAAGCGATCGGCGGTTACACCGCTCGATCACGGGCGGCGCAGCTACTCAATGGGTTAGGGTTCGAGAATTCGGCGCTGGAACGTACAGTCAACCATTTTTCAGGTGGCTGGCGGATGCGTTTGAATCTTGCGAGAGCATTGATGCACCGCGCCGATCTGCTGCTGCTTGACGAACCGACAAATCACCTGGATCTGGAAGCAATTCTTTGGTTGGAACAATATTTATTGCGCTATCCGGGCAGTTTGATGGTGGTATCCCATGATCGCGAATTTCTCAACACCTGCGTTAATCGCATTGCCAGCATTCATAACCGCTCAATTGAAACTTATAGCGGCAACTATGACGATTTTGAACGCGCCCGTGCGGAACATCTGGCGCAACAAAATCAGGCTTGGCAACTGCAGCAAAAACAGATTGCACACATGGAAGATTTCGTGCGGCGTTTTCGCGCCAAGGCAACCAAAGCCAAACAAGCACAGAGCCGCATCAAAGCCCTGGAACGTTTGGTGCGCCTTGCACCAGCTCATGTGCAAGACGGTCATTTCGATCTTGAAATAGAAGCGCCTGAACGAAGCCCTGATGTTCTGCTACGCATTAAAAATATCAGCTTCGGCTACAGCAATGTCATGTTATTCCAACAGGTTCACCTTACGTTGCAAGCGGGTTCGAGGATTGCCCTCATGGGCCCCAACGGCGCTGGAAAGTCGACATTTATTAAATTGCTGACCGGGGAGATAAAACCGCTCTCCGGCACTTTGGAACACGCGGAAAATATTCAAATTGGATATTTCGCACAACATCAATTAGAAAATCTGGATGGTTCGAAAACACCGCTGCAACATCTGCAGAAAATCGCGCCACTGCGAACCGAACTGGAATTACGAACTTTTCTGGGACGGTTCGGGTTGGGCGGCGATAGCGAGAATCGCCCGGCTGGCAGTTTCTCCGGTGGTGAAAAAAGCCGGTTGGCACTGGCCATGCTCGCCTGGCAAAAGCCGCATTTATTGTTGCTGGATGAACCGACTAACCACCTGGATTTGGATATGCGCGACGCACTGACGCTGGCGCTAGAAAATTATACCGGCGCGGTCATATTGGTGTCGCATGACAGGAGTCTGGTACGTGCAGTGGCCGATGAATTGTGGCTGGTCGCAGACGGCAAAATACAGCTACTGGATGGCGATCTGGAGAAATATAAAAATTGGCTGGAAACCCGTCGCGCAGCGGAAGAAACAAAAACGAAACCTGCACTGCCGCCAAAACAATCCCAGACTGCGGCCAAACCAAACAAAAAATCACTGTTGTCGAAACAATCAAAACTTGAGGCAGCCTTAGCAAGCGCACAACAAGAATTATCCGAGATAAACCGGCGGTTAGCGGATCCGGCTACTTATGCGAATTGCCCGCGGGAAGAAATTGACCGACTTAATGCAGTTTACTCGGCGCTTGAGAAAAAAATAGCGGATCTGGAAGAAAGTTGGCTTGAGCTGGAATCAGCCCTGGAAGAATAAGTCAACGGCATAAGCCGCTACGGATCAGACCTGCATATTCATGATTTCCTGGTAGGCGGTGACTAATTTATTCCGTACCTGGACCATGGACTGAAACGACACATTGGCTTTTTGCAGGGAAATCATTACTTCATGCAAATCGACATTGGCTTGATCACTGACAAATTGTTCAGTCATTCTGTCCGCATTCTGTTGCGATTTATTGACCTGATCGACCGCCGCCTTCAGCTTTTCGCTAAAATCAACGCTTGCAACCTCATCGCTTTTCGGTTGTTTCTTAACCCCGGAAGCCAGCTCTGAAGCTGCTTGCAGTTGCTGCAATATATTGTCAATCCCTGATTTATCCATGATTTATCCCTACGCGCATCTTAAAAGCACCGGCAACCCCTAATCCGGCTGAAAATTCTATCAAATCAAGTTTATCTGTCTATAGGAAAATGATAGTTAACTTGTCATGCGATACTGCTGTAATTTGTATCGTAATGTTCTTTCCGAAATTCCGAGCTTCTTAACGGCCAGTTTCCGGGAACCATTAACCGCAGCCAATGTTTCCAAAATATGTTTTCGTTCCAGCGATTTAATATCTGCTTCCGCTGCTGGCTCAGCTGTTTGATTTTTTGCCTCAGCTATCTCGGCAATTTCATTTGCCGCCACCGGCAAATGAATATGTTCCGCATCAATCCGGTTGTCTGTCGCCAGAATCATCGCTCGCTGCATGACATTTTCCAATTCCCGCACGTTGCCGGGCCAGGCATATCGGATCAGTTTATCAATGGCTGTCGGAGTCATCCTGTACGCCGGTTTATCTGTATTGGAAGAACTGACAGACAGCGCACGAAGTGCCAAAGGCTCGATGTCCAAAGGTCTTTCGCGCAATGGCGGAATTTCGATCGGAAACACATTGAGACGATAATAGAGATCTTCGCGAAACCGGCCGCTTTTAACCATCGCCGGCATATCGCGGTTTGATGTTGCCAGCACCCGGATATCCAGCTTAATCGTTTTGTGCCCGCCGACTCTCTCAACTTCCCTTTCTTGCAGCACTCGCAGCAATTTTGCCTGCAGTTCCAGCGGCATCTCTGAAATTTCATCCAGCAATAACGTGCCGCCCTCCGCCTGCTCGAATTTTCCCGGCTGAGCCTGCGAAGCTCCGGTAAACGCGCCTTTTTCGTAACCGAATAAAGTCGCCTCGAGTAAATTTTCCGGGATAGCAGCACAATTGATTGCGACAAATGGCTTAGCCGAACGTGAAGAATGCAGGTGAATGAACCGGGCTATTACCTCCTTGCCGCAACCACTCTCGCCTGTCAGCAACACCGTCGCAGGCGATTGCGCAACACGCCGGGCAAGCGCTAACAACGATCGTGTCCGCGGATCTTTGGCGACTACTTTATCATCTTGTTCAATCTCCGGCAGCGCATGGCGCTTGACATGCGCTAAAAGGCTTCCTGGATCAAACGGTTTTAGCAAATAATCGCACGCCCCGGTTTGCATTGCAGCCACTGCCCGCTTGACGTCGCCATAGGCAGTCATTAACAAAACCGGCAATTCCGGCTCAAATGCTTTAATTTCCTGTAGTAGCGCAAACCCGTCGATGGGCTTCATTTGCACATCGCTGACAACCATCCCGATCTGATGCTCTTGAAGTATTTTCATTGCATCAACACCATTAGATGCAGCCCGCGTCTGATAACCGGATAGTTTCAGGGTAGCGCATATTGCCTCTTGTAAATCCTGGTCATCTTCTACCACCAGAATCGGCAGTGTTTTCATACATTAGTCTCCTTTGCTTCTGGGCAGATGCACGATAAATTCAGTTCCCGTGTCAGGCGTAGAATGAATCTGGATGCTGCCGCCCATTGACTGAATCACACCCCTGGCAATTGCCAAACCAAGTCCGGTACCTTCTGATCGGGTAGTAAAAAAAGGCTCGAACAACCTTTCCTGCAGTGACGAATCAATTCCAGGACCGGTGTCATGAACACTCAGGATAACGCGCCCCTTTTCCAAGCTGGCGGAAAGTGAAATCACACCACCGGCCGGTGTTGCCTGGACAGCGTTTTCGAGAAGATTCATCAATGCTCCGAACAGTGCCGGTCGATCCGTCATGATCTTTTCAGATCCGCAACAATCCGACATATTCAACTGCAGTTTCTTTTGCTTTACCTGCGGCTCAATGACTTGCTGCAACTCTGCTATCAGACTGGTTATCTCAACCGCTTCAAGTTGATTTGACTCGCCTTTTACAAAACGGAGCATGTCTTTGGTTAATTGCTCCAAATGCAGTAAGCGCTCGATTGTTTTCGCTGCAAATTTTTGCCGCTCACTGGAAGTCAGCGCATCGCTACCGAGATGGTTCGCATAAATGAGCGCGGTTGATAGCGGCGTACGCAGTTGATGCGCGAGATTCGCCGCCATTTCCCCCATAGCAGTCAACCGCTGATTTCGTCTGAACTGTTCCTGCAAGGCATAAGCGTCTGTGATGTCATTGATGAGCAGGATTCTTCTGCCAAGCGTATCCGCGGCGCTACTTTCTACACGAATCCGGCGAGACTCTGAAGGTTTATCCGATTTGATCAGCCACTCATTGACGAGCATCGTAGCTATTAAGCGTTCCTGAACGACCCGACTCCACTCCAGACCAAGCAAAGGTTCTCCCAGCAAGCTGATGGCTGCGGGATTTACTTGTTCAATACATTCCTGCGCGTTCAATGCGACAACCCCTCCCGGCAGTGCATTTAACAACAACCCCAATCGTTGCGACAGATTCTCTTTAGCAACCAGTTGCTTATGCAGTTCTCCATTGGCAAGCGCTAATTCCCGGGTCAGGTGCGCAACTTGACCCTGCAATTCCTGATAAACGCTCGACAACTGCTCGGAGACCTCGTTAAAAGCCGCAAATGCGCGTTGCAACTGCGCTTGATCATCAGATATATTATTGATTTTGCTAATTTTATTTATCTGCACGAAATTTTAATTCAGTGAGTAGAAACTAACTGTAGCTTAGCATTGAAGACTATCCCGCTATTGATGCGAATAAGGCGGACAAACCTATTCTTTTTAAACAATCAGAACTTACAAATTTGCCGATAATCATCAATTCTAAAAAGTCTATTAAGACTGAAAGATTGACAGCCAATTTTTTTACGGCAGCGCAATAGCAAGATTGAGGATTCCAGTTCGATAGATAAAGCCTATTTTCGAACGAACTGGATTTTCCATATTGAACGGAAGTTGAGCATTTAAGCAGGAGAGCAGCGCGTGGCAACAGTACCCAGTGAACCCAATACGACAACACCTACCTCCGCATTCAGGCTGGAACAGTTCAATCAGTTGTCGAATCAAAAGAAACTCGGGGTCATTTTATCTGCTGCGGCAGCTATCGCGTTACTCGTGGGCGCTTTGATGTGGAGTCAAACACCGGAATATCGCGTGCTTTATTCTAATATCCAGGATCAAGACGGCGCAGCGATTATCAGCGCACTTCAGCAGATGAATGTGCCTTATAAGATTTCTGATAATGGCGGCGCTATCCTGGTTCCTGATAAACAAGTCCATGAGGTGCGGTTGAAGTTGGCAGGGCAGGGATTGCCCAAAGGCGGCCTTACCGGTTTCGAAATCATGGAAAATCAGAAGTTCGGTTCGAGTCAATTCCTTGAACAGGTGAACTATCAACGGGCACTGGAAGGCGAATTGGCGCGCTCGGTGCAATCGTTGTCCGCAGTACAAAGTGCGCGCGTGCATTTAGCCATCGCTAAACCTTCAGTATTCTCCCGGGAACGACAGCAACCCAGCGTTTCCGTTTTACTCAATTTGTACCCAGGCAGAGTGCTGAGCGTAGAACAAGTCAGTGCCATTGTGCATCTGATGTCAAGCAGCGTCCCCAATTTACCCGTCAAAAATGTAACGGTTGTGGATCAGAACGGTAATCTATTAAGCACTCAAAACGACAAAAAACACGACTCCAGATTTGATGCCAAGCAATTAGAATATATTCAAGAAATTGAAGAAAACTATATACGCCGGATCGAAGCCATTTTGTCGCCTATTACGGGAGCAGCCAATGTCCGGGCTCAAGTAACCGCCGATGTCGATTTTTCCCGGGTTGATCGTGCCGAGGAAATTTACCGGCCCAACAACACTGAATCCGAAGGCGCTTCGATTCGAAGCCAGCAAACTCATGAATCAACCTCGATTGGTTCAAAGTTTGACGGCGGAATCCCAGGCGCGTTATCTAACCGGCCGCCTGAGCCAGCTACTGCGCCAATTGAAGCTGGAGGAAAAAAACCCGGGGGTGAAAATGCGGAAGGTGAAGAAGATGCCAATAAGGAAGCGCCCCCGATTCCTACCGATAAGAAAAAAGAATCGACCACGAATTACGAGGTCGATAAAACCGTACAGCATACCCAGCAATCCAGCGGCAACATCAAGCGGTTATCAGCGGCTGTCGTAGTCAACTACAGGAAAAAAGTCGATGAAAACGGAGAAGTAACTTACGAACCGCTCAGCGCGGATGAAGTTAAGGAAATCAATAACCTTGTCCGGGAAGCCATGGGCTTTAGCGAGAAACGGGGAGATTCACTGACGGTTACGAATAGCATATTTACCGACGACACCGCGCCGGTACTAGAAGTACCGCTGTGGAAAGATCCGGATGTCGTTATGTTCGCGAAAGATTTTGGAAAACAATTGTTAATAGCCGCGGTGGTATTATTTTTCTTGTTGAAAATTTTCAAGCCATTCTTGAAAAGTCTAGCACCCCCTCCACCGCCAGCCCCTGAATTAACGGATCAGACTGCGGCTTTAGCAGCCGATGGAACACCCATAGAAGGATTGCCCGACCAAATGGACGGCGCCTCCATGCAGCAAGCATTACAAAGATCAATATTCGAAGAAAATTTGAAACGAGCAAAACAGCTAGCGATGGATGAACCTGCCATCGTGGCGAATGTTGTCAAGGATTGGATGACTAAGAATGGATGACGAAGGAATTAAAAAAAGTGCAATTTTGCTGATGACCCTGGGAGAACAGGAAGCCGCATCTGTCATCAAGCTGCTCGGACCTAAGGAAGTACAACGGTTGGGCGAAACGATGTCAAAATTACAAAACATCACGCGCACTGAGATTGAAACCGTCGTCACCGAATTCTGCAGTGAGGCGGAAGGAAGAACAACACTCGGACAGGACTCCGCCGATTATATCCGCAAGGTACTAACCAGTGCGCTAGGAGATGAAAAAGCAGCCAACTTGATCGATCGCATTTTGCAAGGCGGCGATACCAGCGGCATTGAAGGATTGAAATGGATGGATGCACCATCGGTGGCCGAATTGATCAAAAATGAACATCCGCAAATCATCGCGACTATTTTAGTGCATTTGGAACGAGATCAGGCCAGCGAGATATTAAGTCTTTTCACCGAGCGATTGCGTAACGACACTTTATTACGTATTGCTACACTCGATAGTATCCAGCCAAATGCATTGCGTGAACTGAATGAAGTATTAACAAAATTACTATCAGGCAGCAACAGCATTCGCAAATCCGCCATGGGAGGCGTACGGGCAGCGGCTGAGATTCTCAACTTCGCACCATCCGCTCAAGAAGCCAGCGTCATTGAAAACATCAAACAGTATGACGAAGAACTGGCTCAGAAAATCATGGACGAGATGTTCGTGTTCGATAACCTGATCGACATCGACGATCATGGTATCCAATTACTGCTCAGGGAAGTTCAATCGGAATCCCTGATTATCGCGTTGAAAGGCGCACAAGAAGAATTGCGCCAGAAAATCTTTAAGAATATGTCGCAGCGTGCCGCTGAGGCTCTCCGTGAAGACCTTGAAAGCAAAGGACCGGTTCGTGTCTCTGAAGTTGAAGCCGAACAGAAAGAAATTCTTAAGGTGGTTCGCCAGCTGGCTGACGATGGACAGATTGTGCTGGGTGGCAAGGGCGATGACGGATTCATATAATCGACCGGCTCCAATATTTACCTGCTATTCGGCACAAATTTGAAGGTTGAGCAAAATGATTACAAGTGACTTTATTCCGAAAGACAAACAAAACGGCTATCAGCGCTGGGAGCTGGATTCCTTGGAAACGCCCGAGTTCCAGGAGAAAGATCAAGATCATGAAACCGAAAATCCTATCGAGGAAGAACTGAACAAGGTTGTACCTCCTACCGAAGAAGAGATAGCAGCGGTTTTTCAGCACGCTAAAGAAGAAGGTTATGAAGCCGGCCTCCAGGAAGGTAAATCAGTAGGCTATAAAGAGGGTCGAGAAATCGCGGAAACCGAAGTTAAAGCGGAAATTGCGCGGCTTCAAATGCTGTTATCAAAGCTGGATCATGATCTTCATGCGCTCGATCAACAAGTCGCCAATGACTTACTCGATCTAGCTATCGCACTTGCCAAAAAGGTCGTAGCGCAAGCACTGGAATTAAATCCCAAGCTGATCATTCCGGTCGTACAAGAAGCAATCCGAAATTTGCCTAACGTCATGAATCATCCCCGGCTTTTTTTACACCCGGACGATGCAGCCCTGATCAATGCGCATCTAAGCGATCAGATGGAACAGGATAACTGGCAAGTTCGCGAAGATCCACAAATCGTCAGAGGCGGATGCCGTATCGAAGCGGGCGGCAGTGAAATCAACGCAACCCTGGAAACACGTTGGCATAGAGCGCTTGCTGCGATCGGTCAGAACAGTGACTGGTTCGATGGATCAGAATAATATGACCCGCCTTGAACAATGGAGCGGTTTCCTGCGAAACTCTGCACAACTGGTTGCACCCGCGAACCCATATCTATTGAGTGGAACAATTACTCGAGTTGCCGGATTGGTCATGGAAGCCGTCGGACTCCGGTTAGCGGTCGGCAGCAGCTGCACAATATTTCTCTCAAACGGTCATCAGGTATCGGCGGAAGTGGTCGGATTCGCAGGCGAGCGGATTTTTTTGATGCCGTCCAGCGATGTCTACGGATTATCGCCGGGTGCCAAAGTTGTGCCAGCCGAAGTTACTGTAGAGCCACCGCAGCTTGGACACTTGAAACACCCGCGAAGACGTGCGGCCGACCGGGCCAAGCATATCACTGCCGGACCTGAGCTGCTAGGCCGGGTATTGAACGGCCTGGGCGAACCGCTTGATCGCCTCGGTCCAACGCATGCGCAACATAGCGTACCCTTATACAGCCGCCCTTATAACCCCTTAGAGCGGATCCCCGTGAGTGAACCGCTCGATGTCGGTGTGCGCGCGATCAACACACTGTTGACTGTCGGACGCGGTCAGCGCATGGGATTATTTGCCGGTAGCGGCGTTGGCAAAAGCGTGCTGCTCGGCATGATGGCGCGTTATACCTCTGCAGATGTCATCGTAGTGGGATTGATTGGCGAACGCGGACGCGAAGTTAAAGAATTCATTGAAAATATTTTGGGTGAAGACGGACTCGCCCGTTCCGTCGTCGTAGCGGCGCCTGCCGATACCTCGCCGCTGCTGCGTTTGCAAGGTGCGGCCTACGCCACCGCAATCGCCGAATACTTTCGCGATTCCGGCAAGCACGTCCTGTTGATCATGGATTCTTTAACCCGCTACGCGATGGCGCAACGGGAGATTTCCCTGGCAATCGGCGAACCGCCCGCGACTAAAGGCTACCCGCCATCGGTTTTTGCCAAACTGCCGCAATTGGTCGAGCGCGCCGGCAATGGCAATCAGAAAAATGGCTCCATCACTGCTTTCTATACCGTATTGACCGAAGGTGATGATCAGAATGACCCGATCGCCGATAGCGCACGCGCCATTCTGGACGGTCATGTGGTGTTATCGCGCAGACTTGCCGAAGCAGGCCATTACCCTGCCATCGATATTGAAGCTTCAATCAGCCGCATCATGACCAGCATTGTCCCGCAACAACAAGTCGATAGGGCGCGGCAATTCAAATCGTTGTATTCACGGTATCAACGCAGCCACGACTTGATCAGTGTCGGTGCCTATGTGGCCGGTTCTGATCCTGAATTGGACCGTGCAATCAGACTCTACCCGGCATTCGAGAGATTTTTGCAACAAACGATGACGCAGCAGGAAAGTTTTGATACGAGTATCGCAAAGCTATCGAAGCTATTTGAGTTCGATGGCAGCCGCTAATCGAATGTTTCAGCAACATGTCCAAACCGTCATCTCTAAAAATTCTGCAGGATTTAGCCAAACAGCAAGCTGACGCCGCAGCCAAACAGCTTGGCAAGCTCAATTATCAGCAGCAGGAAGCGGAAAAAAAATTACAACTGCTTTTGCAATACCGCAACAGCTATCAATCAAACCTTGAAAACACCAGCGGACAAGGAATTGATCATATCCAGTGGCGCAATTTCATTGCTTTCATGAGTAAATTGGATGCTGCGATTGCCGAACAACAGCAAGCAGTGCTGTATATGCAAAACAAGAAAACAGCCGGAAACAACGAGTTTCTGTCCTGCCAACGCAAGCTAAAGTGCTACGACACACTTGTTCACCGCCAGCAGCGCGCCATAATGCAACAGCAACTGAAAATTGAACAAAAATTGCAAGACGAATTTGCCTCAAACACGATCCGGCAAGCTCCCTATCCGCCTAAATCCGATTCATAATTTAACCGAGACCCATTGAACTGGTATGGATATTGCATAACTTCATCTGAAATTAACCCAATCAGCGAGAGAAATTTATGCTAAACATGTCGGTTGCACCTTCAATAAAAGCGCCAGCAGGTAATTCCGCCGCCATGCCGGATTCTGGTTTACTCGGTACCTCGGAGCCTGTTTCGGAAGAATTCAGCAACATCCTGGAACGCGAAGTTTCACAAACAACCGATTCGCGCCAGCAATCCACTAATGGCAACAATACCAAAACCGAAGAGCACCCCAAAGAGGCTGAAACTACGGCGGCAGAGAATGTCAATGCCGAAACAGCCAAGACTGCGGCGGCTGAAACCCCCAGCAGCTTTATCCAGAATCTGTTGACCGATCCAACACTGGGATTCAGACCCAACCAACCGATCGATCAATTGAGTAGGCTGCCGGAGCCGGTATTGAAAGCGCCTTTAGCGGATATATTGGGAACAAAGTTGCCTACTCAATTGAATCCAATGGCTTCTCACAACAGTGAAGCGGCGCTCAATCCGGCATTTCCTGCCGTTAACCAATTGTTGCAGCAAACCCAGGCCGCTGGCAACTTGAATTCCCAAGCCAACCAATTCTGGCAAATGATGGAAACGGCAAATTCTGCCGCCAACGGCAGATTATTACCATTAGCTACTGAATTGAGCGAAACCATCGCAATCGATACCAACGAATCGCTTCCGTCAATTTTCGAAGAATCGAATGCTTCACAATCGCAGGGTTTAAGTAATGCAACGGTCACGAGCTCATCCACCGCTTCTACAAGCGAAGTTCACGTGCATCAACCTGTTGGTCAATCCAAGTGGGGAGGCGAATTTGCGCAGAAAGTTGTATGGTTGACTTCACAGCAGCAGCAAGTTGCTGAAATTCATCTGAATCCTGCGCATTTAGGCCCCGTTGAAGTGATGCTGACGATTACCCAAGATCAGGCAACCGCACAGTTTTTATCACCCCATTCAGCGGTACGGGAAGCAATTGAACAAGCCTTGCCTAAATTACGCGAAATGATGGCCGAAAATGGCATTCAATTAGGTAATGTAATGGTCGGCTCCGATTCGTTTCAACAGGAAAACAGACAGCAACACGCCGGTTATTCCGATCGGGGTACCCCCCATGTGACGGATTCGACTCAATCCAAATCCACAAATCAAATCGAAGCAATAGCGGCACCTGCCAGACATCAAGGCATTGTGAACACCTATGCGTGATCGTCGATGAATTCGAATTAACCACTGACTCAACTTACCGCGCGCTATCAATCACCGATAGCGCGCTCTGAATATCTTTATCTCAAAATGTCCCAGCCTTAATTCCTTCTGAGGACGATGACTCAACGATTTCGGATCGTGATTCACGTAAATCCGGGTAACTGGAAATAGCGATATTATTTCAGTGTTATTTGCGGCATCAATGGATGCCGCAGTCAAAGATAATTGATTTCGTCAAATTTGGAGTTAAACAAATGTCGAAATCAAATACCGCAACAGCAGCACCAGCCGCCGAAGGCGGCAAAAGCAAAAAAGGACTCATAATAGTCATATTGATCGCAATCCTCGCAATCGGCGCAGGCGCCGGCGGCACTTGGTACTTCATGCAGCAGGCCGGCGATGAAGAAGCCGAAGAGGAAAAACCAAAACCGAAAGCAAAATTAAAACCCACTACCTTCATTGATCTGGAGGTGTTTACGGTCAATCTTCAACCGGAAGAAAGCGGTCAGTATTTGCAAGTCGGTTTGACTGTGAAAGCCAGAGAAACGGAAGTAGTGCAAGAAATAGCCAAGCAGATGCCGTCCATACGCAACCGCATCCTGATGCTACTGTCCAGCAAGAAAGCCGTGGAAATCTCCGGCATTAACGGAAAACAGCAGTTAAGCCAGCAAATTGCAGATGAAATCAGGCAATCGCTCGACTCCGAAGATCTTCAGGAAGATGTCCGGGAAGTATTATTCACTTCCTTTGTAATTCAGTAATTCGCAAATGTCCGAAGATTTCCTCTCACAAGAAGAAGTCGATGCACTCCTCAAAGGTGCAACGGGTGATAGCGATGAAGCTCAGGAAGAGGAAGATAAAGGTGGTGTCCGTCCCTACAACATCGCGACACAGGAACGGATCGTTCGCGGACGGATGCCGACCTATGAAATCATCAACGAGCGCTTTGCGCGGTTACTGCGTATCGGTTTGTTTAATTTCATGCGGCGTACGGTAGATATCGCCGTCGGACCAGTAAAAGTGATTAAATTCAGCGAGTTCGTGCGCAATTTGGTAGTGCCGACAAACCTGAACATGGTTCACATGAAACCGTTGCGCGGTACTGCCTTACTGGTTTTCGATCCCGATCTGATTTTTCTGATCGTTGACAACTTGTTCGGCGGTGACGGTCGTTATCACACGCGGGTTGAAGGAAGAGATTTTACTCAGACCGAACAGCGGATCATTCAACGATTGCTGGATGTCGTTTTCGAAGAATATGAGAAGTCCTGGAAATCAGTCTATCCGGTCAATTTCGAATACATCCGCTCCGAAATGAACCCGCAGTTCGCCACGATCGCCACGCCGAATGAAGTGGTTGTTTCCGTCACATTCGATATCGATATGGGAAACAAGGGGGGCGGACTGCATGTGTGCATTCCCTACTCCATGGTGGAACCGATCCGCGACATTTTGTATAGCGCGCTGCAAGGCGATCATATGGAAGTGGATAAACGCTGGATCAAGCTGATGTCACAGCAAGTACAAGGCGCTGAAGTGGAACTGGTCGCAAATCTTGGGCATACGAAAGTGACTTTCGAGCAAATTCTGAGCATGCAAGTGGGGGATATCATTCCGCTGGAAATCCCTAAAACGATTACCGTCAATGTCAGCGGCGTACCGGTACTGGATTGCCGCTACGGCACGATGAACGGGCGCTATGCGCTAAAAGTAAACACGCTGATTTCACAATCGGAAACTGAAAATTAATTGGAGCAAATATGACTGAACCAACCACCAGCGATCCAGCGGAAACCGATGACTGGGCAGCCGCTATGGCCGAGCAATCAGCCGCCGCACAAAGTGATGCACAAAATGAAGAAAATCCGGCTGACGATTGGGCAGCCGCAATGGCCGAGCAAGAATCGGCCACCAACCCATCGGATTCGCAATCCTCAGGTTCAGCGCTCAATGCGCAATCGGCATCAGCATCAGTTTTTCAGGAATTCTCAAAAGACGGCGGTGACAATAATACCCGCCATGACATTGATCTGATTCTCGATATTCCCGTTCAGATGACGGTTGAATTGGGCCGCACCAAGATAGCCATCAAAAACTTGCTACAGCTTGCACAAGGCTCCGTGGTTGAATTGGACGGCATGGCCGGCGAACCGATGGATGTGCTGGTTAATGGCTGTTTGATCGCACAAGGCGAAGTTGTTGTGGTCAATGACAAATTCGGTATTCGATTGACCGACATCATTACCCCCAGCGAACGCATCCGCAAACTCAACCGCTAGAACTGAACCATGTTGAACCGATCCCCGGCTTTACTGTTAATGCTTTCCCTTCCGGTATTTGCCGATACCGCAAAACCAAATTATGTGCCGCCGCCTTCTGTCATATCCACGGATAACATGCTGCAAATGATGGGCGGCTTGTTATTGGTGCTGATGATCATCGGCGGCGCTGCGTGGTTGCTGAAACGCTTCTCGTTGATACCGGCAACCGCAGCGGGCGTCATCAAGGTTGTCGCAGCCAGCGGTGTCGGCCAGAGAGAACGCGTGGTCGTGGTCGAAATTGACAACACCTGGCTGGTATTGGGCGTGGCGCCGGGCCGGGTCAACAAGCTGCATGCCCTACAAAAGCCTTCAGACCCCCCCGGTCCCGCTCAAGCGAATCCAGCGGCGGATGCTTTTGCCGATCAACTCAATCAGAGTATTCATAAAGATCATGCTTAATCGAGCCAGTATAGCCCTTCATGCCCGTTTTCTGCGCATCATGAATCTTTTCCGCTGTAAAGCGAATACTTTAACCCGCCCCTTGGGAAAACGCCGCCTGCTGCAGCTACTATTTGTTGGACTCAGTTGCGTGGCTGTTCCGGTTTTTGCGCAAAAATCCGGCTTTCCGGCATTTACCAGCTCACCCAATCCTGACGGTAGCGCAACCTATACGTTGAGTCTGCAAACGCTGCTATTTCTGACTTCTTTGACGTTTCTACCCGCCGTGGTGCTGATGATGTCAAGTTTTACCCGGATTATCATTGTATTGTCTTTGCTTCGCCTTGCGCTAGGCACACAATCCTCACCACCGAATCAAGTGCTGCTCGGCATTGCGCTGTTTCTGACATTTTTTATCATGTCGCCGGTAATCGACCGGGTTTATCACGAAGCCTATGTGCCGTTTTCCGAAGATAAAATCAATATCATGCAAGCAGCCGAACAAGCCAGTATCCCGATAAAATCGTTCATGCTGCACCAAACCCGGGAAACGGATCTGGCCCTTTTTGTGCAGATCTCCGGCAGTGAGGAAATCGAAAGCCGTGACAACGTTCCGCTGAAATTATTGGTGCCCGCATACATCACCAGTGAATTAAAAACCGCGTTCCAGATCGGTTTTGTCGTATTCATTCCCTTTTTAATTATCGATCTGGTGGTCTCCAGCGTGTTAATGGCCATGGGTATGATGATGTTGTCACCGATGATTATTTCATTGCCGTTCAAATTAATGCTTTTCGTATTAGTGGATGGCTGGCACCTGATCATCGGTTCTTTGACGCAAAGCTTTTTCACTTAAAAGGAAACCTATCATGACTCCAGAAGGTGCAATGACAATCGGCCGGCAAGCGCTTGAGATTACCTTCATGATTTCCGCGCCGCTACTACTGTCGGCGCTGGCAACCGGCCTGTTAGTCAGTATTTTTCAAGCGGCCACGCAAATCAATGAAATGACCTTATCGTTCATTCCCAAATTATTGGTGATGTTTCTGGTAATGGTATTGGCCGGGCCATGGATGATCGCGATCATGACGGATTATATGCAGCGGCTGTTTTCCAGCATTCCCTGGCTGGCGGTCGGTTAGTTTCCGCACGGCCGCATTTCGCCGAACAAATTCACACATAACCGTACCGGTCAGAAAAGCCAATCCGTATCATGATCAATATCTCCACGGCGGAGCTGAACGTATTACTCGCCGCCTTCCTGTGGCCGCTCAGCCGTATTCTCGCATTGGTAGCCTCCGCGCCGATTCTGGGAAATCCCAGCATTCCGGTTCGGGTAAAACTGGGATTGGCGATCATGATCACCATTCTGGTTATGCCGATGGTAGAGAAATCGTTGCCGCAAATTGACCCCGCATCCGGCGTCGGCCTAATCATTCTGTTGCAACAAGTGCTGATTGGCGTCGCCATCGGTTTTGTCATGCGCATTGTTTTTGTTGCGGTAGAAATGGCCGGTGAAATAATCGGGTTGCAAATGGGTTTAGGGTTCGCCATCTTCTTCGATCCGCAAAATTCCGGTCAGATCGATATCATCGGCCGATTCCTCGGCGTGATAGCGAGTCTCGCATTTCTGGCGATCGACGGTCATTTGATGATGATCGCGCTGATTTCGCAAAGTTTTAGCACCTTACCTGTCGGAGTCGATACAACAACCGATGCAACCTTTTCGACACTGGCGCAATGGGGTAGCGAAATTTTTAAATCCGGTTTGCAATTGTCGCTACCGGTATTAACCGCATTATTAATCACCAACCTGGCATTAGGAGTTCTGACCCGGGTGGCGCCGCAATTAAATATTTTCGCCGTCGGTTTTCCGCTAACACTATCAATCGGGCTTCTGGTCCTGGCGCTCAGCATGCCTTTTTATACCCCCATCCTGGAACAGTTGGTTCATGACGGATTGGCTCTTATGATGGGTGTTGCGAATGTGACCGAAATCCCTATGCCGTAGAATTTCCGTTTCTTTTACAAGCCATTATCGCAAACCGGAAAAACGCAGGTATTGCAAAAGATATACAGACATTTTCCCCTGCTTATCATCACAAGCTCATCGCTCAAAAACTGCTACAGTGATTCTCTGTTTAGTAAAAGTTGCAGATACCAGCAACGGATACGATTTTACGCTTTGGTTAACAATATATGACATTTAAGTCACGGCTCTTCAGCTCGTTGCGCAAACTTTCCGCTTCGCAAGAAATTCATTTCGGCGAAGATACTGCTGCGTCCACGAACGATACGCCATCCGGCGATACACCGGATAGCGAGCCACAATTCGCATCGGCTGATGATATCAAGCATCTCCTCGACACCGCCTATCGCGATCGCATCAACGCCGAAGATCATGCGATCAAAGAAGCGCATAAGCGGATCGAAGCGGAAAATCGTGCGCGCGTAGCTGCGGAAGCCAGGGCGCGCGCCGAAGCAAGCGCCAGAATTTCAGCGGAGACAAGGAATCAGGCCGAAACCCTAGCAACCGACCAAGCCCGGGCTAGAGCAAAAGCGGAAACATTAGCGGCCCGGGAAGCCAACGCCCGGCGGGAACTGGAATTAAAAGCCAAAATACTGGCGGATGAAAAGATAAAAGCCGAGAAGGCGCTCAGCGCATTGCTCGAAGCCAAGATCAAAGCCGAAGCTTCGATCGTCGAAAAAACGCAAAACCGTATCGAGCAAGAAGCCGCCGAATTGGATGCGGCACATGCGACAGCACTCAAAGAAAACGAAGCTGCCGAAGCTGCCAGAATCCGCGCCCAAGCAGAAGCAACAGCACGTCTTGCGGCGTCTGCGGCCATCGAAGCTGAAACCAGCGCGGCTGCATTAGCTGCGGCAAAGATTCAGGAATCGCAAAAGCAACTGGCGTTGGCCCGCGCCTGCGAAGAATTGGAAAAACAGGCACTGGAAGCCACTCAAATCCGCACCGCATTAGAAGCGCAGCGGCAAGCGCAAGCAATTCAACGCTTGGATGCCGAGCGCAAAGCCAAAGAACAGGAAGAAGCGCGGCTGGAAGCGGAAGCGGCAGCCACCCGGACAGCTTTGGAAAAAGCCGAAGCCGAGGAAACCGCGGCGGAACAAGCACGAATCCGGGTCGAATTGGACAAACAAGCAATCCTTGCCGCACGGGATCGCGCTGAAGCCGAAAAAGCTGCGGCGGAAATAGCGGAAGCCATTGCCGCAAAAGAGCGCGCAACGGCGGATGCTGTCCACATGAAGCTGCAAGCGGATAACCAATTGCTCGTGGAAACCGAACACCGGAGGCAGCTTGCAGCGGAAGCGTTAGCAGCCGCCGAAGCAGCTTTGCAAACCGAACAAGCCGCCAATCAGGCGGCTATGGAAAAAAACAAGGCCGAGTCCGCTGCGGCCAAAGAGTATCAAAAGCGCATTAAAGCCGATGAAGCGGCTCTTCAGGCGGAGACATTGCGCAAAGAATCCGAGAAAGCCGCAAGAATTGCCGCCAATGAAAGGTTAGCTGCGGAAAAACGATTAAAAGCAGCGGCAGAATCAAAAGCCCAAACAGACACGTTGATCGCGCAAGAAATTCAGGCAAAAGCGGATTTGGAACTTCGTTTGCAAGAAGACGCCGAGCTGCGCGCCAAAGCCATGACCGATGCCAAACAAGCGGTTGCCGATCGTTTGGAAATCGAACAAAAAATTACCGGATTGGCGATCACCCGGGCACAAGCGAAAATCATCGCAACCAACAAGGCCAGAGCGCAACTGGAAGCGGAAAAAAACGCCACCCGCATTGCCCTTGAAAAAGCCCGAAAAGAATCGGCTGCGCTCGCCGCCATGCAAGAACGCATCACGCTGGAATCCGCAGCGTTGGAAGTTGCCGCAGCACGGGAGGCTGTGGAGTCGATGGCGAAAGAAGCGCTTTTTGCGCGCTCGCAAGCGGATAAGGAAGCAACTGCAGCCGCCACCGCCAGAATCCGCGCCGAAATCGCCGCCGCCGAACGCTCCCGTAACCGCGTCGATACAAACACCGCAAAAAAACCGCAAACGGCTGGACCACTAAGCGGAACACAAGCAACCGACCGCGTGCCGATCAAATCCAGGCGCTAACAGGCCGTTGAAAAACTATTCCACGCGCCGTTACTGACCGCCTGACAATGATCAAACCAACCACAATAATGCCAGACCGACACCAGCAGCAGTAGCCAGCATGCCGGAAACGCATTGTTTCGCCAGTAACGGACTGCCGACGAAGAAGATCAAACCGAGCTTGAAGCCGGTGTTGGAAATAAATGCCAGAGAAATAGCGGTGATCGCTTGCGTGGCTTCCAATTTATCGAGTTCATACAAACGCAAACTCGAGAGCGTGATGGCATCGACATCGGTCAAGCCTGAAACCAGCGCGACGGCGTACAAACCGCCGCTCCCGGCAATATCCGACAACCAGGTTGATAAAAACAGCACGCTGCCGTAGATCAATCCAAAAGCGGCGGCGGCGCGGATTTCGGTGGGGTTTTTGACTTCCGGCAAGGTGACTTCATGTTGCTGGTTGAGTTTATGCCACCAAAATGCCATCACGCCGGTTCCAAGTAAGAAACCACTGCCAAGCACTGGAATCAATTGCGGCAAAATAGCCGGGGATGCGACCGCGCTCAGAATCGTCAAACGGATCAGCACCGTTAGATTGGCAATCAAGATGACGACGACCGCAAGCTGGGTGAAATCCTGGTTTTCCACGCTGCGGCGGGCGTAAACCAAGGTCGTGGCAGTACTGGATACCAGCCCGCCGAACAAACCCAAAACCGCACCGTGGCGTTGACCGATCAATTGCATCGCTACGTATCCGGCCAGACTGACGCCGGAAATTAACACCACCATCAACCAGATTTGATGCGGGTTGATCGCTTCATAAGGCCCCAGATTCTTATCCGGCAACACCGGCAAAATAATGAACGTCAGCACTGCGAATTGCAGCGCTGAAATCAGATCCCGGCGGCTAAGTTTAGTGGTAATACCGTGCAATTCCGCTTTGAAATACAGCAACACCGTGGTAATGATGGCCAGCATGATCGCCAGCGTATCGTTGCCGTACCATACCGCCGCGCCCAAACCATAACAAACCAGTGCGGCGGCGATGGTGGTAGTTCCGGGGTCGGCGCTGTCGTCTTTGGCTCGCGCATAGGCGGCAATCATCATCATGCCGACAATCAATAAGCCGCCTAACAGCAGCCACGGCGTGGCTTTTTCCGACAGCATTGCGGCCAATGTGCCGAACAGCGCGACCAAAGCGAATGTCCGCAGCCCAGCGCGCGACCCCGGGCTGCGCTCGCGTTCCAGTCCGATCAGCAAACCGATCGCAAGGCTGGTTACGAAATGTGGCAAAGCTTCCAATTCGCCATTCAATGTAAATTCAGTGTGCATCGTCAATTACCTGGTTATCCGTATGAAACCAATGCTCCAGCAGAAATTGCAAGGATGTCTTGCCATTATATTCATTGATTTGTAAGCGATAAACCGCATCGATCACATCCGGCAGCGGATCGTGATGAAAAAACAGAATGCCGTCGAAAGATTCCGGCGATTTTTGCGGTTTTTGCACCGATTGATCCGGGCTGCTCGATATTAATTTGCGTAATTTCAGCTTCAAGTGTTTTTCGCCGACGATGCGCTGGCTTTCGACAAAAAAACGCGCGTTAAAAGAAGGCTGCGGAAAACCCTGCCCCCATACCTGGCGCTCGAGCGTTTCCGCCAATTCCAGATTGATGTCAGTAAGCGCCAGGTCACCGTCGGTTTCGATCACTCGCGTCAAGTCGGCAGGCGTCAGCAGCCTCTGCGCGGCTTGTTCAAAAGCTTCGTGGAATGCTTCGAAATCGTTACTCTGGATGGTCAGCCCGGCGGCGGCGGCATGGCCGCCGAATTTTCGGAGCAGTCCGGGGTGCTGTTTCGAAACCAGATCCAATGCGTCACGCAAGTGAAAACCATTGATCGATCGCCCGGAACCCTTCAGCTCGCCCTCGTTGCCGGGCGCGAAAATGATCACCGGCCGGTGATACTTATCTTTGATGCGTGACGCTAGAATACCGATCACACCTTGATGCCAATCGTGATCAAACAAGCAGATACTGTAAGCAGTCTGAAATTCCGCGCGACGGTTTTTAAGCTGCTCGTCGAGCTTGAGCAACGCGCTATCTTGCATGTTCGATTCGATTTCGCGGCGCTGCCGGTTCAGATCGTCCAATTGCTTGGCAATGTGGGCGGCATACGCGTCGTCATCGGTAATCAGGCATTCGATGCCAAGCGACATATCGTCCAGCCGCCCGGCGGCATTCAGGCGCGGCCCGAGCATAAACCCCAATTCATACGTCGACAACTGCCAGAAATCGCGCCGCGACACTTCGATCAAGGCATTGATTCCGGTACAAGCACGGCCTTTGCGGATCCGCTGCAAACCTTGCTGCACCAGAATCCGGTTGTTGCTGTCGAGCTTGACCACGTCGGCGACGGTACCCAGCGCGACCAGATCGAGAAAACCGGCCAGATTCGGTTCCGGCAATGCAGGCCCGAATGCGCCACGCTGCCGCAGCTCCGCGCGCAAAGCCAGCATCAGATAGAAAATGACGCCGACACCGGCGATATTTTTGCTTGGAAACTCGCACCCCGGCTGATTGGGATTGATGATGGCAACCGCAGCAGGCAATTCATCGCCAGGCAAATGGTGGTCGGTAATGACCACTTGCATGCCCAAGCGGTTGGCTGCGTCAACGCCGGCAACGCTGGCAATGCCGTTATCGACCGTGATCAGAATATCCGGTTGTTTGGTTTCATGAGCCAATTGCACGATTTCCGGTGTCAGGCCGTAACCGAATTCAAACCGGTTCGGCACCAGATAATCGACGATCGTGCCGAATTTACGCAAAATGCGGATGCCAACCGCGCATGCGGTGGCGCCGTCGGAATCGTAATCGGCGATAATCAGCAAACGCTTCCGTTCCGCGATGGCGTCCGCGAGAAAAGCGGCGGTGGTCACGATATTCTTCAGCTCCGCGAATGGAATCAATTGCGCCAGTTCGGTTTCAAGCTGATCGGGATTATCGATGCCGCGCGCGGCGTAGATACGCGCCAGCACCGGCGGCAAACCGTTGCCGCGGAGTGTCTCGAACGATTGCGGATCATACGGGCGAGTAGTGATTTTGGACATGTCCGGGCACTTAAGGAAATGCTGAATAATTGGCTAGACAAGCGATCTGCTGCATTGGGTGGTGCTCGGAAATTCGCCTATCACTATGATATGTCTCATTTTCTGCGCTCCATCCGCCTTGCATCTCATCTTGTTCTCCGAATTATTCAGCATTTCCTTAACGAACGTACAGAATTTATCGGGATAATCCCGTTATTTTGCCGGGGATTCGGCAGCCGCCGCAAGTTTTTCCACTTTGAGAACATGCAAGCGGCGGCTATCAACACGCTGTACGGTGAATTTGAACGGCTCGATCACCACTGATTCGTTGCGGTTCGGCACGCGGCCAAACTTGTTCATTACCAGGCCGCCGATCGTATCGTAATCTTCGTTGCTGAAATTCGCGCCAAGCACGTCGTTGAAGTTTTCGATCTCGGTGATTGCCTTGACGCGATAGCGTCCGTCCGCTTCCATGACAATATTGTCTTCTTCCTCATTGAAATCGTATTCGTCCTCGATTTCGCCGACAATTTGCTCGAGCACATCTTCAATCGTCACCAAACCGGCGACGCCGCCGTATTCATTCACCACGATCGCCATGTGATTGCGGTTGCTGCGGAATTCTTTCAGCAACACATTCAAGCGCTTCGATTCCGGGATAAAAACCGCCGGGCGCAGCATGTCGCGGATATTGAATTCTTCGGGATCGGCATAATAGCGCAGCAGGTCTTTCGCCAGCAGAATACCGATGATTTCGTCTTCATCGCCTTCGATCACCGGAAAACGCGAATGCGCGGCTTCGATGACAAACGGAATGAAATGCTCGGGCTTCTTGCTGATGTTTACGATGTCCATCTGCGAGCGCGGCACCATGATATCGCGGGCCTGCATTTCGGAGACTTGCATGACGCCTTCGATCATGCTGAGCGCATCGGAATCGAGTAAATTGCGCTCAAAGGCGGAGTGTAACAGGGTAATCAGTTGTTCGCGGTCTTCCGGTTTGCGGATCAGCAGTGCGCCAAGCCGTTCAAACCAGCCGCTTTTAGGTGGGGGTTCGTCCATAGTTTAAGTGTTTAAGTAAAAAAAACTGATCATGAGGCCTTGCACGGTTACTACGCGGCACGATAATTGCGTTAAAAATTTGCGAAAATGCTCATTTACCCCGTGTAAACCCCGCTTTTTCACAATTTTTTGCCTTATTCTCGTACCGCTCATGACCACCGTGCAAAGGTCTCATCATAGTAGTCTGTTTGTTAGCGCTGTTCTGCGTAAGGATCGGGATAACCGAGCTTCGTCAGAATCGCTATCTCCAATTGTTCCATTTCGGCGGCTTCGGCATCCGCGACATGATCGTAGCCCTGTAAGTGCAAAATGCCGTGCACCGTCAAATGCGCATAATGTGCAATCACGTCCTTATGCTGTTGCTGCGCTTCTTGCTGCACCACCGGAACGCACAATACGATGTCACCCGTTAGTGGCTGCGTATCGTCATACACGAAAGTCAACACATTGGTGGCATAATCCTTGCCGCGGAATTGCCGGTTCAAGTCGCGGCCTTCGGCTTCATCGACCAGCCGCAGCACCACTTCGGCGTCGCGCTGTAACGCGGCTTTAACCCAGCGGCGGAATTGCGGCCGCGCCGGCGCTTCACTGGATTCCGTCGCATATTGCACCATCAGCTTAAGCGATTTCAATGTCAGCCGGAATTCCGCTGTTGTTTATCGCGCTTGTCATAAGCATTGACAATCCGCTGCACCAGCGGGTGCCGCACGACATCATCGGTCAAAAAATGCGTGAACGCGATGCCGCGGATGTCTTTAAGCACTTGCTGCGCATCCACCAATCCGCTTTTTTGATGTTTGGGCAAATCGATCTGCGTCACATCGCCGGTAATCACCGCTTTCGATCCCAGACCGATCCGCGTCAAAAACATTTTCATTTGCTCCGGCGTGGTGTTTTGCGCTTCGTCGAGAATGATGAAGGATTGATTCAGCGTGCGTCCGCGCATAAACGCCAATGGCGCGATTTCGATGGTATTGCGTTCGAATTGCTTGCTGGTTTTATCAAATCCCATCAGATCGTACAGCGCGTCGTACAACGGCCGCAAATACGGGTCGACTTTCTGCGTCATGTCGCCGGGCAGGAAACCCAGCCGTTCACCTGCTTCCACCGCCGGACGCACTAAAATCAGCCGCGATACCAAACCGCGCTCCAATGCATCGACAGCGCTGGCAACCGCGAGATAGGTTTTGCCGGTACCGGCTGGCCCGATCGCAAAGGTGATGTCGTGTTCCTGAATTTGCTGCAGGTATTGCGTCTGACGCGGGGTACGGCCGTGCAGGTTGCTGCGGCGGGTCAACAGCGAGGGTGATGCCGCCGGTTTCTCCGTGAGATTACCCATCGGATCATCGCTTTTTTCCGGCGCTTCTTGCGGGTTCAGCGCTTCGATCAAACCGAGTTGAATCTGCTCCAAGCTCAGATGCTGTTGCGACTGATTGTAAAAATTGCGCAACACCTGCGCCGCCAGTCTGGTTTGACCGGTCTTGCCCGATACGCTGAAATGTTCGCCACGCCGTGAAATGGTGACATCCAGCGCGGTTTCAACCTGTTTCAGGTTTTCATCCAAAGCCCCGCACAAATTGGCAAGGCGTTGATTATCGGCCGGTGTGAAAGAAATTTCGAGAGGTGCTGGTTTCAAAATCTGGCTGTGTTATTACGATAACGTGATTCTCTCAGCGGTTACGATTCTTTGCAAGTACCAAAACCCTGTTTAAAACAGGCTTTTTCCTCGGAATGACTTCATCGATGGCTCTGCAAAGGGCTATTCATCGACCATTTCGCCGCGCAATGAATGTGCTCGCGCTTCGGTAATGCGCACGTCGACGAAACAGCCGATCAACCCCGGATCACCCGGCAAATTGACGACGCGATTGTTGTCGGTGCGACCGGCCAGCTCTTCGGGATTTTTCTTCGATGGTCCGTCGAGCAACACGCGCTGCACCGTCCCCACCATCTGCTGGCTGATTTTGCGGGCTTGTTGCTGAATTTGCGCTTGCAGCCGCTGCAACCGTTCCAGCTTCACTTCTTGCGGCGTATCGTCGGGCAGATCCGCCGCCGGCGTACCGGGGCGCTGGCTGTAGATAAAGCTGAACGATTCGTCAAAATTCATTTCCTCGATCAGTGCCATGGTCGCTTCGAAATCGGCTTCGGTTTCGCCGGGAAAGCCGACGATAAAATCCGACGATAGTGAAAGATGCGGACGGATTGCGCGCAGTTTGCGAATGATCGACTTGTATTCGAGCACGCTGTAACCGCGTTTCATTGCCGCCAGGATCCGGTCGGAACCGGATTGCACCGGCAAGTGCAAGTGACTGACCAATTTCGGCAATTGCGCATACGACTGAATCAAGCGTGTGGTGAATTCTTTCGGGTGCGAGGTGGTATAGCGGATGCGCTCAATGCCGGGAATGTCGTGCAAGCATTCCAGCAATAACGAAAAATCGGCGATTTCGCCGTCATCCATCACGCCCAGATAAGCATTGACGTTTTGCCCGAGCAAATTGATTTCCTTCACCCCCTGATCGGCGAGCACGGCGATCTCAGTCAGCACGTCGTCGAGCGGACGCGATACTTCCTCGCCGCGCGTGTATGGCACCACGCAATAACTGCAATACTTGCTGCATCCTTCCATGATCGACACGAACGCGGTCACGCCTTCGGTGCGCGCGGGCGGCAAATGATCGAATTTCTCGATTTCCGGGAACGTGATATCGACTTGCGAACGGCCGGTGGAACGGCGGGTTTCGATCAATTGCGGCAGCCGGTGCAAGGTTTGCGGCCCGAACACCACATCGACGAACGGCGCGCGGCTCACTATCGCCTTGCCTTCCTGGCTGGCGACGCAACCGCCGACGCCGATCAGTAAATCGGGATTACGTTCTTTCAAGTGACGCACCCGGCCCAGGTCGTGAAACACTTTTTCCTGCGCTTTCTCGCGCACCGAGCAGGTATTGAACAAAATAATATCGGCCTGCGCCGGATCGTCGGTTGCCTCCATGCCGTATGCGGCATGCAGCACATCGGCCATTTTCTCCGAGTCGTACTCGTTCATCTGGCAACCGAAGGTTTTAATATAAAGCTTGTTACTCACGAATTCACTGACACCCACTTAAAAAAATAAAAACCGCCGCTGCGGCGACGGTAACTGCTGCCCCTGGCTTTCCGCATCCTTGACCTCATCCGGCGTCAAAAACCACACGCGCTGCAAATAACCGGTCATGTCGAGTTGATAGCGGATCAACCCGGAATAACTCGCCATCGACGGCATAATGATCAGATTATCCACCCCGCGAATCTGCCCGCCCGGCCCCATGATGAACTGCATCCCATCGATGGTGAACTGCGGAAATGACACCGCCGTCAGATTGCCGAGCCTGCTGTCTTCCGGAAACTTGCGCGTCTGCTGCGCCACTGCCGGTTGCATCAGCAAAACGCACAGCATCAAAAACCACCACAATCGCATTCGCGTGTTTTTCATTCGGTCAGCGCTCGCACAGAAACCACCGGAACTCGAGAAAACATTCAAGAAACATGGATTTGGATTCTAAATCACTCTCAGGTCTTTGAGGGCGTAATGATACGCGAAAGCGAAAATCGATAGCAATGATTTTGTCGTTGTGAACACCTTGCACTTCCACTGATTGAAACAAAATCGCGCATTTCGCCGCACCGGTTGGTATATGCTTATCATCTCAATTACCGTACCCATCCACTCCAGCGAGGACAAAGCGATGACAAAACCCGGTCAGCCTGATGCCAACGAATTGAATATCCCGGAACCGGTTAAAATGCACCCGGCATGGCAGCGCCTGGAAGAACAGCGCAAGTGGTATGCAGCCAAAAGCGCATCCTGTAAAAATCGGTACCAAGGACTCCGCATTGCACAAGTCGCCTGCGCGGTGATGATCCCGGTTTTCAATCTAGCCGAACCCAGCATTGCCAAATGGCTGACTGCTTTATCCGGCGCCGCCATCGCACTCCTCGCGGGTATTGAGCAAATCAACCAGTATTCCACTTTATGGACGGCTTACCGCTCAACCGCCGAGCGGCTCAAGCACGAAAAATCCTTGTTCCTCTCCGCCGCCGGCCCGTATCGCGACCAGGATGAACCCGCGCGCCTGATTTTGCTCGCCGAACGCATCGAAGAACAAATCTCGACCGAGCATGCCAAGTGGATCAATGTGACCAACCAGGTAGCTGCGCAGGATAAGAAACAAAATCCTGGTGCATGACGCTGCACGGGATGCCTCTGCATGGCCTTCCTATATCCTGAAAATACAGATTACCTATGAATATATCTTTTATAGCGAAATCATTTGCCTTAAAATGGAATTTCCAAAATTCGCATGCCAGTTTTTCCACCGCCTCAAGAAGAGATAAATGATCTCATGGCGGCTCTGGGTGCCGAGCGAGAACTCAATACAAACTCAATCGAAAAGGATAAAAAAATGACCAAAAACCATTATTCAATACTGATTGCCGGAATTTTATCGGCATCGATCGCAATGTCTGCCAATGCAGGAACAGAATGGGAAATTAAAGTATTTGATAAGCACATGTCCTTCATTGATATTAACAATTCAGGGCAACTACTCGGATACGATTCTGCAATTAAGCGATACTTTATAACCGGACCTGATGGAGAAGGCATATCAAATATCACGGAATTCTCCAATAACCTTAACGTTAAGGCTTTTAATGATTCCGGTCAGATTGCCGGCAGTTTTCTAAAAGATGGCAGTTCTCATGTATTTATTACTGGCCCCAACGGAACAAGCATGGTCGATTTAGGTACTTTAGGGAAACATAGTTTAGCATCCGATATCAACAATTCCGGGCAGATCATAGGTCAATTTACTACACCGGAAAATAACACACATGCCTTTATCACCGGATCCAACGGGATTGGAATGACTGATTTGGGTACATTCGGCGGCAAGAACAGTTATGCATCCGCGATCAATGAATCAGGGCAAGTGGTGGGATGGTCACAAACTGCTGATGGTATTTATCATGCTTTTATCACAGGACCCAATGGCATCGGCATGACAGATTTAGGTACTCTGCCCTACGATAATGCCAGTCAAGCTACGGATATTAACGATGCTGCACAGGTTGTAGGATTTAGTGGATCCTATTCTCCTGATTGGGGTTATGTGTCGACAGGGGGATTCATTACCGGACCCAATGGTGAAAATATGATTCCTTTGGGTGTTGGAAATCCAAACTCTCCGAAAATCAACAATTCTGGACAAGCAATAGTGAATAGCGATCTGGGTCTTGCCTATTTTTATAGTGATGGTGTCCTAACAATGCTTTCAGGATTATCCATTTTTAGGGAAGTAGGTTTTGATGAAATATCTGCTTTCGGAATTAACGACAAAGGACAAATTCTTGGATCAGGCTACTCCCTAGAAGAATGCTGCAAACCGGTAGCCTTTTTACTTACCCCTATCTCGCCAGTTCCAGAACCTTCCACCTACGCAATGCTGTTGGCGGGACTCGGATTGCTTGGATTCAAACCATTCAAGCGGAAAATGAAGTTACCAACAAGCTGTTGATCATACCAACAGCGGGGATATTTTTGGATTGAATTAAAAAAACAATCCTGTATTTCGCAAGTATCGCATTTCCATCAAACCTAAATTTCTATCCCCGCCGGTTCAAACACCGCCAGCGATTCAATATGCGCGGTGTGCGGGAACATATTGACGACACCGGCGGCGCGCAGTTGCCAGCCGCCTTTTTGCACCAGAATGGCGGTATCGCGCGCCAGCGTTTCCGGGTTGCACGAGACGTAGACAATGCGCTGTGGTTTAGTGGGTGTCGCCGCCAGTGTTTCGGCGACGGCCAAAGCACCGGCGCGCGGCGGGTCGATCAGCACGTGGTCGATACGGCCGTGGCTTTGCAGCAGTTGATTCCAGTCATCCAGCGTCCACTTGAACAAATCGCGTACAAAGAATGCGGTTTTTTCCGCCAGACCGTTTTGCCATGCGGCTTGTCCGGCGCGCGCGACCAGCGTATCCGCGCCTTCCAGACCAATTACCTGGCGCGCACGGGTGGCGAGTGGCAGGGTGAAATTGCCCAGACCGCAAAAAAAATCGGCGACGACCTCGTCCGGTTGCGGCGCCAGCAATTCAACCACGCGGCTGACCAATTGCCGGTTGAGTTGATGATTGACTTGGGTGAAGTCGGCTGGTACGAAGGGCAGGGTAATGCCGAATCCGGGCAATTCCAGCGTCAACAGATCGGCATCGGCTTCCAGCATCGGTGCCGCGGTCTGCGGATTGCCGGGTTGCAGCCACATCGACACGCCATGCTGGCAGCCAAACGCGAGCAGTGCTTCTCGGTCCTCATCGCTGGGCGGATCAAGCACGCGCACGACCAGCACGATAGCGCGGGCGCCGACCGCCACTTCGATCTGCGGCAAGCGGTCGCGTATCGACAAACCGGCGATCAATTCGCGCAGCGGCATCAATAAGCTGGACACCTTTTCCGGCAGCACCGCGCACGATTGCATATCAGCGACAAAACCACGAACGCGTTCATGAAATCCGATCAGTTGGATACCCTTGCACCGCACGAAACGCACCGACAACCGCGCCCGGTGGCGGTAACCCCAGATCGGACCGTCGACCGGCGGCAGCAGACTTTCCGGCCGGATTTTGGCGGTATGCCACAGCATGTCTTCCAGTGCTTGCTGTTTCAGCGCCAGTTGCGCCGCTGCATCGAGATGCTGTAACGAGCAGCCGCCGCACGCGCCTTGCGAGAAACCGAAATGCGGACAACTTGGCGTTACTCGTTGCGGACTCGGCTGCAGCAGTTCGATAAGCCGACCGATATGGTTACGCGGTTTCGATTTCACCACTTCGTACCGGATCCGCTCGCCCGGCAGCGCGCCACCGATGATCAGCGGTTTGCCGCCGTGCTGCGCAATTCCTTTGCCGTCGAGTTTCAGCGACTCGACATCAGTTTCGAACCAATCGGTCATGACGGTTACCGCTTAGGTTGATAAAACAAGCCGGTGTTTCAGTTCGCCGCTCCCGCATCGTTGCCCGATTTACTGCCGTTGCAACGGATGGTAAACACATCGACCAAGCGGAAACCCGGCGATTTTTCCTGGGTAAAATCTTCAATCGGCTGATCGATACCGATGACATAGCCGGTCAAGCTATCGTCAGTCAATTTGAAACGAATCATGTGCCGGTAACGTTCGGAGCGGCTGCCGCCGCCGGCTTCGTTATTGTGACCGTTAAATGCTAAAGCCGCGGCAAAATACCAGCCCAGCCAAATACAACTAAAAACCGCACCTGCGAGAAATGCAGCCAGCAGCCGCAATCCGTCGACCGGGATAGGCTGGCCATGAGTTGCGGCGATCAATGTAAAAATTCCGACCACAAACCATGCAGCCAGCAGAAAATATCCCAGCCTGGTTTGATCGCTCAAAGGAAATTCTTTGTTTACCAAATGATCCAGCGCAAAAATCCGCCCGGCCAGCCATGTCGCCGCTGCTGCGGCAGCGGCGATGATCAATAAGCTCATCCAATCGGCATATAGCGCCAAACAAACCGGCACCGTCAACAACAAAAACGTGCACCAAGCGGCAATCAGCGCCAGCCGGATTTTCCCGGCTGCCTTGCTGAATAATTGTCCGCCCCAGAAATAAGCAACCGCGATCAAGCCGGCTGTCATGATTAACCACACGATGATAATCAACAAATTGAATGTCATGACGGACGTCGAATAGGTCCCATAACGCAACATGCCAAAAATCAGATAGGCGGCGGCTAACACGCCGTATCCCAAGAGAGGTAGCGATTCCCATGTAAATTGCGGATTCCATTTAAGCTTATTATTAAACGCGGAAAAGGAAAAAGAAATTTCGCGATGGGTTTTGCTGCGCTGATTCAATATATCCCGGTAGCGGCGGCTTATACAAAGCAGTAATACCGCGACCACACTCGACATCGCCATCAGCAGACCGGCCATCAACGGATGCGGCGACCGATCGTGACTCATCATAAGCAAGAATAACAATCCCGCACCGGCCAGCACCGGTATCAAAAAAATCTTAATGCTTCTCCGCCACTCATCGGGTCCGGCTTTGACACTGGCTTCCAGCGACACAATCGGTACCGTGACTTTTGCCATCAACTGCTGCAGTTTGCCGGGTTCCTTTCGCTCACCCGTCTGCTTCGGAGGTTTCGCCGCTCGCCACATGATGAGTAGCAAAGCCGCGAATAAGCCGATGGCGATTAGATGGAAGCAATAGCCGCTATCGAAAAAGCTGACACTCGCTCCGGAAAGATCGACGTGCAGGGCCGATTGGATTCTTGACAATAGGCCGTCATCATTCGCGAGCGCCGGATGAAAACCGTTAAAAATCTGCTGGAAAAGCGATACTGTGCTTTGCGGAATCGTCAGCGCAAAATAACTCAGGAATGCCACCAGGCCGCCAAACAGCCAGATATAACCGCCTTGCCAGACAGTCAGTGGATTGAGCAAAGCCCGCGTAAACAACTGGTGCGAATCTCTGCGGTGCGGATAATGCGCGCGCCTTGGTACCTCCGCCATATCGGTATGGCTCGGATGCAGAAACGCGCCACCGCCACCGGCCACCACCGACGCATAATTGGTAGTCGTGGCATTTTTTTGGTCGCTGCCCCAATAGCGCTCGTAGTGATGCGTATCCCCGGCGATATCGAGGCGGCATTTACCGTCCTCCAATTTGCCCGCGTGGCTTTCGATGAAACTCGGCTCCAGGCCGAGTCGCTGGAAGGTATTCACCAGCGCGCCATCCGGTTTCGCCCATTTGCCGAAAACCGTGCTCGGCTCGGGCGTCACGACGATTAATTTTGGCGGAACGTGCTGCTGCAATTCCCGCTGCACAGCCTCCTCACGGCTGCTATCGAACAGCTCGCCAGTTTCAACCAGCCTGTTACAGAAGCCGGACACGAAAAATGCTTGCTGACGCTTGTCCATCTTGCCATCTTGCGAATCGAGCCCCCATAACCGCCAGCCGAACGGTAATTGTATATCGACATAACTCGCATCTTGCGTACGAACGAAACCTTTCAAACCAAGCCGCGGGTCTTTCTCATCATTGTCAGTTCCCGTATCCAATGAAACCGGCTCGCGGAATTGCCGGTTAAAGCCATCCAGCGCATCGTAATAATCATGGTTGGCGGGAATACCGTAAATCGGCCGCCGGTCGACGATTTGACCGTTTTTGACCAGATCGTCGTAGGCGCAATTGAACGGGGTTTGAAAGCGCTCCATCAACGAAGCCGTATCGGCGACATGATAGGCAGTATCGCCGCCGACAAACAGAAATTCCCCGCGCGGCAGCCGTTGCGCGTGGCCGGCGTCCCCGGATAAGGCAACGGCGTCTCCCGGGCGCTGGTCGGTGCTGTCAACGACCCAGAGATCGCTCATGCACAAATAACCGATGTTGTAGACAGCCCGCATGCCATCGCCGGTATCGGCGATGAAATCGAACCAGTAAGCATCCTGGGCGTGGTCTTTATCCGGCGCTTGAATGACCGTCGCTTTCATCCAGTCTTTGGGATCTTGCTTGTCCCCCATGAAGGTGTAAGCCGCGATCAATTTCAGCCCTGCCAGCAGCTCTCGCCCCAGCAGCCATGCAACAGGCGGTTTAAACTTGGATTTATTACAATTGCCGGTATCGTTCATGGGGGGTAACCTTCGATTCGGTAGTTGAAGACAATGGCGATGTTCACACTCAAGAAAAGCTCAAGCATTGTAGCCGATATTTACACTTACTTTACCCGGCATCGGCCTTGTCGCCCGGAGGAAATAAGTCCTCCGGGAAGTCTAGCAGGCCGTTGAAAAACTACCTGCGTTGCCGCTACGGTGTTAAAAACAAGCTCAAAATGCTCATTTATACCGCATAAACTGCGCTTTTTCGCCTGTTTTTGCCTTGTATCGGCTGCCTCGAAAACATTTTTCAACGGCCTGCTAGGGAAAGTTGCTCAGACTATCGCCAGCTCAGCACCACATAACGCGATACGTCTTCGTCACGCACCAGCAGCAAGACTTTATTGTTGGCGCTGCTCTTCACCGCCTGATCAAACTCGGCGGCGCTGTTAACCGTCTTGCGATTGACTTCGAGAATCACGCTGCCACGGCTGATGCCAGCCATCATCGCGACCGATCCGGGCGCCACCTCGGTGACGATAACGCCTTTGCCGGGCTTGATACCAAACTGCCGCGCCACTTCGGCGGTAATCGACTGCACCGTGATACCCAGTTTGTCACTGGCTTGCGAGCCTTCCTGCGCCACTTGCTTACTGTCTGGAAGCTTGTCGATATTCACCGATACTGTGCGCTGCTTACCGTCGCGGATGATGTCGAACGTTACTTTGCTGCCGGGTTGTTCCGCCGCGACGCGATTGCGGAATTCACCGGTATCGCTGACCGGACGGCCCTGGAAATTGAGAATGACATCGCCGGGCTTGAGACCCGCTTTTTCAGCCGGTGAATTCTTGGTCACTTGCGCGATGAGAATGCCCTTGTCGGTAGCCAAGTCGAACGATTTCGCCAGATCCGGTGTCAATGGCTGGATCATGATGCCGAGGTAGCCGCGCACCACTTCGCCTTTCTCGATCAACTGGTTGGCAATGCGCTCCACCAGGTCGATCGGAATGGCAAAACCGATCCCCATATAACCGCCGCTGCGGCTGAAAATCGCGGTATTCATGCCGATCACTTCGCCGTCGAGATTAACCAGCGGCCCGCCGGAGTTGCCGGGATTGATCGCCGCGTCGGTCTGGATGAAATCTTCATAATCGTTGATGCCTAGCGAAGTGCGGCCTTTGGCGCTGACCACCCCGACTGTCAGCGTATGGCTCAGGCCGAATGGATTGCCGATCGCCACCACCCATTCACCCACCTCCAGCTCGGAATAATTGCCAAGCGGAATGGCCGGTAAATCACTCGCGTCGATTTCGATCACCGCGATATCCGATTTCGGATCGGTGCCTTTGATAGTCGCATCAAATTCCCGGCCATCGAGAAACTTGACGCTGATTTTGTCGTTGCCCTCGACCACGTGATTATTGGTCAGGATATAGGTTTTTTTACCCGGCTTGGCCGCGGCAAATACAAACCCTGAGCCTTGCCCGACTACAGAACGCTGCCGTCCCGGCTGTTTCTTGCCCGGTTCATTAAAACGTGGCATATCGGGAAAACGGTCGCCAAAAAACCGCTTGAAAAAGTCATCGCCGAACGGAAATTGCTGACCGTCTCCAAACGGAATACCAAACGGTGTCATCTGCGCCGCCTGGGTTTCCCGCTCAACCTGGATCAGCACCACCGACGGTGATACTTTGCGCGCAACCGCGGCAAACGCCTTACTGGTTTGCCGCAGACTTTCAACGCCGTTTCCTTGCGCCTGCAATTCGAGCGGCATCAGCAAAACGGCAATTAACACAATGAAAAAATTACGATACCGAATCATTTTATTCGCTCCTATGTTCAAATTTCGTTACGATCTCAGCTTGCCATAATTGGGGGTTTTGGTTGGGAATTACAAGCAAGCGATGTGAAATCATTAAATCTGGTAGTATTTTTTCATTTTAGGGGAAAACGCATGATCATTGTTATTTCACCGGCAAAAACACTGGATTTTGAAACGCCGCTGTCGACACAAACGCATACACAGCCGGATTTTCTCGACGACTCGGCGCTGTTGATCGATGCCTTGCGGAAACTGGAGCCCGGCGAAATCGGCGCGCTGATGTCGATCAGCCCGAAACTGGCAACGCTCAATTCCAATCGTTATTTCGCCTGGAAACGGCCGTTCACGCTGAATAACGCCCGGCAGGCGATCCTCGCCTTCAAAGGCGATGTGTATACCGGGCTTGACACCGATACCCTAACAACCGCTGACCTGGCGTTCGCGCAAAACCATTTGCGCATTTTGTCCGGGCTTTACGGCGTGTTGCGGCCGCTCGATTTGATGCAGCCGTACCGGCTGGAAATGGGCACCGCGTTCAAGAACCCGCGCGGCAACAATCTTTACGAATTCTGGGGCGACACCATCACTCAGGCATTGAACCGGGAATTGCAAAAACAGCCGGATGCCGTCTTGATCAACCTGGCGTCGAACGAATATTTTCACTCGATCAAGCCGGATCAACTGAACGCCCGTATCATTACGCCGATCTTTAAGGACGAGAAAAACGGCGTGTACAAAATCATCAGTTTCTTCGCCAAAAAAGCCCGCGGCATGATGAGCCGCTATATCATCCAAAACCGGTTGACTGACCCGGAAGGCATCAAAAACTTTAGTGTGGCAGGGTATCGCTTCAGCGCGAGCGACAGCGGCGCTGACGAATGGGTGTTTACCCGCGCCGAAGCCAAGGCAGCCTGAGGATGTGTAATTCTGCGAATCTTTGGGGGCATCATGAATAACCGTTCTAGCATCGAGTTGGCAAGAAACTACGTGACTTTGTCCAATAACCACAAACTGGATCTGATTAAGCCGTTGTTTGCCACCGATGCAACTTACCACTCCGCGTTTTTCGGCGGATTCCAAGGCGTTGATGCGATCTATGCGATGATGACCGGTTTTTTTACGCGCTTTCCCGATGCCTGCTGGGAAGTTGCAGCCTATGAAGCAATTGAAAATAATGGCGTGGCATTTACATTTATCATGGCTGGCACCGACACGGCCACAGGAGAGCAAGTGCGGCGGCATGGATTGGAACGCATCTATTTCACCGCCGAAGGACTGATTCAGCATATTGAGGTCGGTAAACCGGAGGAATGATGCGAATACGGATTAAAGGTCATGCAACACTTTTCCAGCATTCACCCGCGCCGAATCGTAACGGATTGTTGATGCGCGTTCCCGACGAATTGCCGGGAACGCGCATCAACTTCGCCCGTATCGTCAATTAATCAGCGTTTCCTAAGTTCCGATCACACCACCATCATCCTTTGTAATCACAATCACCGAAGAGCGCGGTTTCGCTACGGTCGTACCGGTAAAAGTGGTCGGGCCGTTGTTTCCGTTATCCGGCCAGGTTGAATGATCGGTAAAGCTGGTTCGCCAATCTTCACCCGGATGTTGAATGCCGACAAACATACTACGTCCGTCCGGGGTAGTGACCACGCCGGTTACCTCGCAATTCGGCGGGCTGGTCAGAAAACGCTTGGTTTCTCCGGTGGCGGGATCGACGCACATCATGACGTTGCCGCCAATGTTGATCCAATCGCCTTTGGCGTCGCCTTGCTGGTCGGTCTGAATCCACAAGCGACCATCCCGGTCAAACCACAAACCGTCGGGAGCGCCGTAATCGTCACCGTTGATATTACCTTTGTAACCGTCGGCGCCAGTGGAATTGTAGCTGCCGCCCAGCACTTTGACTGACGCCTTATCGCCGCATTGCGCGAAGATATCCCAGCTAAAACCGCTGGCACGGACATCCGCATTGTTTTCCCGCCAGCGGATGATATGACCGTAATCGTTATCCGGCCGCGGATTGGCGGCATCCACCGGCGGATTGGAACTGCCGGCATTGCTGGTGCCATCGGCCTTGTTACTGGATGCGGGCGTATTGCCGCGGCGGCTGTTATTGGTCAGCGTCATATAGATTTCGCCGGTGGCCGGATGCGCCGCACCCCATTCGGGACGATCCATCATGGTCGCGCCAAGCCGGTCGGCTGCCTGACGGGTTTTAATCAATACTTCCGCCTGGCTGCCAAAACCGTTTTCGGGGGTCAGACCGTTCTGACCCCAAACCAGCGGCAGCCATTCACCGCTGCCGTCGGCATTAAAGCGAGCAACATACAGCGTGCCCTGATCCAGCATATTGGGATCGGTGGTTTGCGGGTTGCCGTTCCATTTCTTGGCGCAAACAAACTTGTAAATATACTCATTCCGCTCGTCGTCGCCCATGTAAAAAGCGACATTGTTATAGCGGTCGATCACCACTTGCGCGCCTTCGTGCTTCATGCGCCCCATTGCAGTACGCTTGACCGGCATACTCCAGGGATTGGTCGGATCGATCTCAACCACCCAACCGAAACGGTTAGGCTCATTCGGATGCAAATCGGCGCGGAAACGTTCGTCCACTTCATGCCAGCGATACCCGAAGCCGCCTTTTACCACGCCGTAACGTATTTGTCCCTTGAGAATATTGAATTTGCGATCGATATCCAATTCACCGGTAACATCGCCGGTTTCATTGGAAAAATAACCGTTCCAGTTTTCTTCGCAGGCCAAATAGGTCCCCCACGGCGTATAACCGTGCGCGCAGTTGTTCAAGGTGCCCAGCACCCGCTTGCCGCCGGGGTCAGCAGCGGTTTTCATGAGCGCGTGGCCCGCTGCCGGACCGCTGATCCGGCACGGCGTATTGCCGGTAATGCGGCGATTGAGCGGCCAGTTGCGATTCACCGACCATTGATCGCGCTTCTTCTCAACCATCACGATATTCACGCCGTGCGCCGCTTGTTGCGCGCGTACCATATCCAGGGTAATCGAAGTTTTGGCGTAATCGGCGGCCGGGGTGATATTGTTAACCAGCGGCGGATCGCAATATTCGCTGTTGCTGACCAACAACCCGCGGCGGTTGCCTGTCAATCCCGGCAACGGAAAATAGTGCATGCCGTCGGTATGCGCGCCGTAACAATGCAACTGGGTGGCTTCGTCCATCGCCGAAACGGTATCCCAATGCGGTTCCTTGGTAATAGAATCGCCCCAGGAGATCAATACCTTGGCGGTGTAACCTGCCGGCACGGTCACTGCATCCGTCATCGGCACCAAATTCGGCGCAACCGGGTTGAAACTGATCGGCGCAACCGGGGATGGCGCAGCTTCGGCAAGATCTGCCATGCTGCCAACCACGGCTGTTCCCAACACGGTAATTGCGGTAATGCTCGCAGTGGTGCTAGCGGATGATTTGAGAAAATCACGGCGTGACAACGTATGTTGTTCGATAATCTCCAACATCGATAGATTGCCGCTGTTGTTTGTTGACGAATCATTGGTTGTTAATTTGCTATCCGGGTGCAAGTTGCTGCTCATTGTTTTCTCCTTAATTGAGTCAAAGCCCTGCAGCACTATAGCCAGTGAAAATGGCAGCTTAATTACACACAGATTAAAGTTTCTTGATAGCTATCTGATTGTTTAATGATCATGAAAAAAGAGAGGGGCTTGCGCCATCCCAGCTGACTTGATCTGGCATATCGCGGTTGATAAGCCAGTGAAAAATCAGAAACGGCAAGGTAAGCATTCAATCCGCAGGCGGTAACTGCCTTAAAGAATCAAAACGCAATCTGCATGCGAGAAAACAAGACTTTCTCGGTAGGCCGATGATTATCGATTGCCCCTTGGTTAAAATGCGTTTGATTATAGTCAATTTGAAATTTCACGTTCCGGTTGAGATACCAATTGATGCCGACGCCGAAATCCTGAGCTTTACTCACCGAGCGATCCGAATCGAATAAACCGTGCGCAGATGCTTTGGTATCAAGGTTCAGCGCCGAGTATCGCGTCACCAATTGCACCGCGCCAAGCGATCCGATACTTTCCAGAGAGAAGGGATTGTTAGGCCGCATTCTTCGAAAAGAAGCATCGCCATTCAACAGCACCCACGATAGTTGAACTTGAAAAGCATCATTCGTAACTTTGTCGCTAGCCGAGCCGAGCCTAATATTCTGCTGAGAAATGGTGTATTCACTCATGATTCCAAGCGGCCCAAAATGATAATAGAGTTGCGGGCCAATTCGCTCCCGGCTGCCATCGGCATAAGCCCCCGGCACGTATGTAGCAATCAATTGTTGCCCCGGTGAAATAAAGACGGGTAAGTTTGCATCACCGGCTTGGCTGCTGCCGTGTTGTGTTCCATAACTATAGGCAATCCCCAGTCCAAATCCTTCCAGAAATTCCGGTCCGCTATGTTTTAACGGATGCGCAAATACGCGAACGACAAAATCAATGCCGCTGCTATCTGAATTGATGATATTGCCACGCAAACCGGAACTGTTATCAACATTTCCGCTAAAAATGCCGAGTTGATACTCGGTCGTGTCCCAAAGAATTTCACCGAAAATTTGTGCGCCGATTTCACGATTGGGCGCCAAATTAGTTGGAAAGGCGCGTTCGTTAAAAGCCAGAGCCGTAGCTGATTGCAAACGCTCCAAGCCAAACGGCGGTTTGAACTTGCCGGCGCGTAAGTTAAACGACTTCATAAAACGGCGCTCGGCATAAACATCTAAAATGCCCGGTGTTGCAGCAAAACTCGGCATGATATAGAAACTATAGGCCTTGCCAAATCTGACTTCGAGCGATGGTTGAATACGCCGTAACAGCAAATTATCTTTTCCCAGGTCGGCGCCATCTTCAAAGTAACTGCGCGAATCCAATTGCAGAAAACCGCCTAACCGGATTTCATTGCGTCCTTTATTCCAGCGATATCCGGTACCGGAATCTTTAAAGAAAAATCCTGATTTTCTTTTCTTGCTCTTTTTCTTCTTAGCAGTATTTTTCTTGACCGACGGCTTTTGGAAGGTATCGGATGTATCTTCTTGAGCATACCCGTCCGCTGATACGAGGAAGCAGCATGCAATAGCCATCAGCACGCCTATCAGAAAAATTTTCATCATAAACTCAAGCTTCCGGGCGCATGACTATCGCATGCTTAGATGCGACTTATTGTTAATGCGCTTGAAAAAGTAAGCTGACGATGCTCACAGGAGGGAATGGTTGCATCGTCAGCAAACAAAAAATCAAAGGCTTTTTCACCCATTTCACCACGCCGCATGCTGATGGAAAACGAATGCGGCGAATCGGGGAGCAGTTCTAATGAATAACTTGTCGACAATCCGAAAGCATGCGCTTGCGCTGTCATTGCTTCAATCCATCGTTTCCCTCGTTCAAGGCGGGTTCTGCCCTGCAAGCGATCAATCCGCGATGATTGATTAAGCTCATTATCACGGCGATTGTCCCGTTCTCCGATCAAAACACATACGGGAATCTGTAAAAATTGTTCTGGATTGAAGCGCACCAGCGGTAGGCTATGGGATTGCATGATCCCTTTCGGAAATTTCAATAATTGATCGGGAAAGGTATACCAGCCTGCGGCCCCTAGCACAACTTTGGCGATACGATGCGGGTAAGCCATCATATAACGATGCGCAAACTGAGCGCCTCCGGAATAACCAAACAAATAGAACTTGCTTGCATCCGCACCAGTCAGCTGAGCGACCTCCGCTACAATGGCATTTAATGCAATATCCGCACGTTTTCCTTTGCGGCCCAGGCGTTGATAATCGGGAAATTCATCTTCGGGAAAAAACGGTGCAATCAAGACCACACCATATTTTTCAGCAAATGCAGCAAATTCCCTGGCGTGCTGCTTGGCATTCCGGGAAATCCCATGCACCGTGACAAAAATTCTGGCATTGCTCGCGCCTTGCTTTGGAATGTAAAGAAAATAGCTTTGTTGCAAATCGCTTTGCAAGCGGCATTTCTTGACTATTCCGCGCTCCATTGCTATCCGTGAAAAAGTTTCATCCCGCACATTGTCGATAGCTATTGCGTTCGCGGAAGACATCAATAAAAACATAAACGTAATCCTCCAGGCAATTCGCTTCAAACGGCAATCGCGTGATGAATGCCGAAAAACCGTGCGGTTGGCCCATTCCCTGAGAGAATTTCCGCAGGCGGCCCGGCTTCGATCAATTGACCTGCAACCACATACCAGATCACGTCGGCAGCCATGAGATGCGATAACTGGTGCGTAACCATCAGCACCGTTCCCTGAAACTCCCTGAGAATTTCATCCAAAACTTTGCTCGCTCGTTGATCCAAATTGGCATCCACTTCATCGAGCAGCAACAACGCCGGGGTTCCCAACAATGCGCGCGCCAACGCAATTCTCTGCCGCTGTCCCAGCGATAAACTCAAGCCTCCTTCGGTAACTCGCGTTTTATCGCCTTTGGGTAACTGCGCCAACAGCTCATCTATGCCGCATAACTTTCGCACCCGCGCAATCTCTTTATCCGGCGCTCTGCGCCAGCGGTAGCGCAGATTACGATCGATAGTGCCGCGTAATAGCGGCAAATCGGGACTAACCATGGCGATAGTCCGGCGGATTGAATCCAGGCTATGTTCAGCAAGATTCTGGCCGTCAAGCTTAACGCTGCCTTCCTGTGGATCCAGCAACCGGGCTGCCAGCGATAGCAGCGTAGATTTACCCGCGCCGTTAGGCCCGACAATTGCGACTATCTTGCCGGACTCGGCCACCGCGCTAAATTTGTTGAGTCCCCCGGTAACGCTGACCGCGTCAAATTCCAATCGCCCGGAACCCTTGATTAAATCAGGCGCATTATCGGTTTGTGAAGTGAGCGAAGGGCTATCCAGAAATTCCTGTATCCTCTCGCGTGCAATCGAGGCGCTATGCCAATACTCTTGAACGCGTCCCAAATCCCGCAATGGCGGCAACAAAATACCAACGATGCTGATAGCAGCCATTACCGCGCCGACACTGGCGGTACCGGCAGAGATGGCGAACATCCCTGCCAGTAGTGTCATTGCCGATGTCATCGCCACCGAAAATTCAGTAATTCCCAAAATCTGACCTGCCACGCGAGCACGCGCGATCATCGATTCTTGCAAGAATTGTCCCTGACGGACGAGCCGTTGCCGTTCCCGGTCGACTTGACCAAATACCTGAACCACCGCGATACTTGCAACCTTCTCGTTTACATTGGCTGCCAGATTGCATAACCGGCGGCGCGATTCAATCGCTGCAGCCCGCATCCGTTTGCCAAAAAGATACGTAAGCCAAGCGCCGGTTGTCAGCGATACTGTCACGGTTAAAGCTAATTGCCAGTGAATAATACCGAGTAATACTAACGCGCATACCGTCGACACGCCCGCTACTGACAGCCGCGCGAGTCCCATGCTAATCCAGCGCCGCAGCGAAGTCATATCGCCGACAAATCGCAGGGAAACACCACCGCGGCTTCGTTTTTGTAAGGTTCGCGGCGTTAGCGCACTGAGACAGTCATACAATGAAACCCGCACTTCGGCTGCATAATGCTGCCCCATCGATTCAGCGTCCACACGTTCAAGCATGCGCAACCAGCTAATGCTGGCTGCCGCAAAAATCAGACCGCCCGTCAGTAATAACACGTGGAGATTGAAGACTGGATGTTCTGAAGTCAAAAAACCGTCAAACAATTCTTTAACCAACCAAGCGGTTACAACGGCCAGCGCGGCTTGTGTCAAACCATTGCCAACCAGCCGGATAAACAACTTTCGACGATATCCGTGAATAATCAAAGGAATTTTCATAGTATTCTTTATGGTATGAGCCTAAATCGGATTTGGCGGCTCTACCGGAATGCTGTTAACCGGCCAGCACGCTATGACCGAGCGGTTGCCTCTGTTGAACTTGTAAAACATCAGCAATAGTACCCGATGAGAGTGCTGCCTTATCGAGTACCGGCAATCCAAGCGCCTTTTCTGTTTCAAAAATCGCTAGCGGCGATGCGGTCAATCGGCCACTGATCCCTGTGAGCGGTAATTTTTTTTGCTCTAACAGTTCTGCTCCCGCCACGGCTCCCATGGCATCGCCTGCCGCAAAAATCAGGCTATCAATGTTTTTTGCAAAAACCTTCGAATTCAGCAATGCGGCTGTCTCCCGTTGCAATAAACCATCCGCGATTTCTAAAACAATTGCGTTGATATTGGCGGCGCTTAGATTTGTCACCAGGATTTCAATAATCTGGTCGACTTGCTCGGCCGATAACAGGTAGGTTGATGGATAGCCGGCATGCGTGAAATCCAGTGTTAATTGTGAACCGGCATCGGTCATGAGCCATGTATCCCGGCCAGAACCCGTGCCTGTGATTTTGGCGGCCCCCACCCGGAAACCCGCATTCACCAGACCGCGAATCATGCATGCGGCCGTAGTTGTTTTACCGGCGTTCATTGAGGTGCCAAAGACTCCGACGGTATACGGACGGGGAAACAAATTGACGAGTTTAGGTAGCGCCGTATCTTTTATGTTGATCCGGCGATGATCGCTATCCGCTAACAAACCTATCGGCTCAATTTCCGTCGGCGCTTTGACGCCTGCATGACGGTAATTCATACGCGCCGCGATGCCGCCGGAAGCCACCAGATCACAAGGCCCCAAATCATCCGGGACATGCGCTTCATACTGATCCGGAGCGTAACGATTGCCATAGCATACGATAATCTCATCGCCCGCAAACAATGCCGCCCGGCGCCCGTGGGCCAATTCCAACCCGGAATGATGACCAATCTTGGTGACTCTAGCCAGCACCAGATCACCGGCGCGAGGAATCACATTTTCCCCATTCATCAATGCTACCGCTGTTTCCAATTTCTGATTTCGTGGGGTGTACGCCAATTTGGCTTTCAATAGGCGCTCTTGGGTAATAAACGATAGGTTCATTTGGTTTTCCTTTATAAACAGAATCCCACTCCATTGGAATTCATTTGATCAATTTGGGAGAATCGCCTCTAAAACTTTCCGATTAACCTTTAATCTGCGACGAGTTACTGAAAAAAAGGCGCAACAATTCCCTTTGCGGCAACATTCCCTAGTGAATGACCGCGCTACTACTATCCGGTTAGAAACAATTTTTGGATGGAAGGGGCTTACGCCCCTCCCGATTGACTGCTGATGGTTAGCTCAATACGCTCACATCATCCCAGCTGATTTGATCGGGCGCTACACCGACAAGCGTGATAGAAACATCCGTACCAAAGTCGACGATGAAGTTTTGGCCGTCATGCCGTATGTCTGTGACAAAACTGGCCAAATGATCGCGCGAAGTCAATCCAAGACCGGTATCGAATACCAAATCATCATCCAGCGATTTAAAATCGACAATGCGCAAGTGCGATGCTTCGCGAATCACAAAATCGTCGGAGCCATTGCCGCCGCTGCAGTCTTCACCCGCGCGTACCGCGATAAAATCATCACCGTCTGTAGGCGAATACCGCAGCGCGCCGGGAAATTTCGGCACGACACCCGTGGCATCTGACGATATTTGCCACTGTTCGGAAATACGCACAAACAACTTATCGCCATCCGCATCTGCATAGCGCGTAATCTCAGTGCCGAAAGGTTTTACTTCGGTGCGTACGACATCGCCATTGGCTTCTACGACATACGTCTCGGTGCCATCGTCATCGATGGATTTTGGCTTCAGAACGCCATCCTTCAGCTCATACACCGCAGTGACTTTACCGTCCACAATGTCGAATTTAAATACTTTATGACTGTGTCCGGATGAACTGTCATCATCATCAAAATCATCACTTCCTGAACTCATGATTATCTCCTTCGCTATTAATGTGATAAATACAATTTTTGCATCTATATTACACTTATTTATAAACTATCCTACCCAGATTGCTAAGACTCACTGAATCGGATTTCGTTGCGCCGCTGTCAGTTGACTAGCCCATTCGGCCGGTAAATTTTGCACCCAGCCGTTATAAACCAGCGGAATTGGCAATATCCCTTGTCCGCCCATGCCCGGATGCGCCGAAATGGTGTCATCAATGGCAGTGTTACCCGCCGCAAAGAGCCCCACTGCGCCGACAATGACCGCATCGGCTGGATTCCCATCGTTGTTCGGATCGACATCGATGATCAGCATCCGGTTCGAAAATTTGCTGGTGACGTAGGCATAATAACCGCCGCCTTGCTTAGCGCCGTATTGCACGCCGTGACAACCCGGATCACAAGGTAACATGGCTACCACCTCATCGGTTAGGGTGTTCACGATCGTGATCGTACCGGTCAGCGTATTGGCGGTTACCATGTTTTTCCCATCCGGAGATACCGGTGTTTGAATCGGCAATGCGCCAACCGGGCCTGTAATGGCTCCAGTAATGGGATTGTAGTTTGCTATCAGATTGATGTGTTTTATTACCCGATGGGTGTCCATATTGATGACCGTGATGGTGCTATCGAGCAGATTCGCCACGTAGTATTTGCTGGCATCGGGCATCATCCCAGTAGCTAGCGGATGGCTGAGCGGACCGCTGACCGGCAGGATGGATTCGATTCGATCGCTGTGGAAATTGTATTGCGTGGTATCGCCGTTCAGTACATTGGGGGTTACCATGATCTTGCCGTCATGACTCATCCAGTGTGCATGCGGATTACCCCTGCCGATATCGACGCGGCGCAATACTTGCGTGGCAAGTGGCGTAAGTTCCATCACCGAATCGGTCCGCACATCGCCATTGTTGGTGATATGAATCAGATCGGAATCGGTCAGCGTCATGACATGGGCCGGCGCTTCACCAACTGAAACATTGCGGATCAACCGGCCAGTTGCGCGATCATAGACCGTCAATTTCTTATCAAACCACTGTGTCACATAAATCACGTTTTGATCTCTATCGGTCCACATGTTATGCGGATTGTTCATTTTGATCGATGGCAATGCTACTTTGCGTTTGACATGCCAGGAAGCGCCATCCACTGCAGTTACCGTTCCTGGTTTATCTTTTCCCAGTGTTTCTTCGAATTGTGTGGCGACCCAAATTTCACCCACAGCCGGTGTCGCTGGCTTAGCTAGGGGTTTGAGCGCAATATCGTTGCCGTAGCGGGCATTGAGTACCGCTGGCAAGTTCACCACGCCAATGTCGACGCGCACATCGACATTCGGGTAGTTAATATGCCAAGGCGCATTGCTTGCATAGTTCTGCCAGTTACCCGGATTGGTCGCGATAAAGAAGGTCCGCAATAACCGCGTTGCCAGGTCGCTGCTGCTGGGAATCTTGATGCCATTAATCAGACTGAGATTGGCTCCGAGATCCAAACCAGCGGTGCTTGGATCGTCAACAATCACTGCACCGAACATATAAGGATGAATACTGCAAGTGAATACATACAGACCCGGTGTTGTCAGCGTCAAACTGTCGCCCCCTTTCTTCGGCTTGGTGTTAAAGGGCATGCCGGCCGCTCCGGTTGGATAGATTAAGCTGGTCCGGGTATGCACGGTATTGGAATTACCGGAAAAATTGACGCGCACCCCCGGCGCCGCGATGGCTATGGAACGATTACCGGCAACTGCCGCACCGGTGTCAAACCAGCGCCCCGGATGATCGGTTAATTCAAAATTGACTTCATTAGCGCCAGCAAAAGCAGTATTTGCCGGCAACATTATTAGCGATAAGGTCAGCAACGTAATCGAGATACAAGCTTTCTTTATTGCGGACACTTCGAACATAAAAACCTCCCTCTTTAAAATATGCAATAAGCATGATTGGGTTTACCGGATAACAATCCGCTTAAAATTTGCCGGCAGATAACCGTGTAAAAATCTCCCGCACAACTGAACTATACGTGGGAAAAATTTCCATGTCAACATTCTGTGTAACAATTTCCCACAATCAGCTATAATGCTTGCATTTTTATGTGAAATTGTTTTTCACCCATCAATCAATTTATGCATGGCGTTCGCACCAATCATTCGTATTCAACAGCTGTAATCGTGGCATTGCGCCGGATTTTGCGGCCGTTGGTGAAACTGATGCTGGCAAAAGGCATTACCTTCCCGTTCTTGTCTGAATTACTAAAGGGTTTATTTGTAGAAGTTGCTGACAGCGAATTCAGAATCGACGGTAAGCCTTCGACTGACAGCCATTTGAGCTTATTGACCGGCATACACCGTAAAGATATCAAGCGGCTACGAACTTGTTCGCATAGCGATGCCGAAACAATCCCGCAGGCTGTATCGCTGGGTACGCGCCTGATTAACTTATGGAGCAGCGATCCGCGTTTTCTCGACGAAAATAACCAACCTAAGCCATTGCCTCGTTTTTACAAAGACGGCGGTGACATTTCTTTCGAAGGATTGGTCACCAGCGTGAGCTGCGATATCCGCTCACGGGTGGTGCTGGATGAGTGGCTCAGGCTGGGTGTTGCCCATTTTGACGAAAACAACCGGGTTTGCCTGAATACCGCAGCATTTATCCCGGCCAACGGATTCGAAGAGAAAGTTTATTATTTCAGTCATAACCTGCACGATCACACAGCGGCAGCAACCAGTAATCTGCTCGGCGACAATCCGCCATTTTTAGAGCGAAGCGTATCTTACGACGGGCTCAGTGCCGATTCTGTCAAGAATCTTGCAGAAATATCGGAACAACATGGAATGGAGGCGCTGCTCGCCATCAATAAATCGGCAATGGAGTCTGAGAAAAACGATACCGGCAAAAACGTGCCGCAGCATCGTATGACCTTCGGTATTTATTACTATACCGAACCGGTTAAACCCGAAGCACCGGCCGATGAAAAAACAAAAGAAACATCACCCACGCCAGACGATCACCCCCAAGCCGGATGAACAATAACCTCCCGCCCGCCCTTAGGCTTTTCATTGCACATTTCGCAAGCGCTGTAGCGATCACCTTGTGCTTTTCTGCCAGTGCATTTGCCAAGAATAATTGCGATACCCATGCGTCAACAATTAACCCTGCAGTGATCGCGCAGGCGGATTCCGGGATCGGCGGCACCGGCATAGCACCCGCCGAATCGGGCATTGGCGGCACTGGATTGTACGCAGGCGGTATCGGTGGCACCGGCAACCTCGCCGGCGGTATTGGAGGAACCGGCCAGGTTGCAAGCGAAGGCGGCATCGGCGGCACTGGCATCATCGGTATTATCACCGGTTTCGCCAGCGTCTGCGTGAACGGTATCGAAGTACATTACGATAACACCACGCCGGTTCAAGTTGACGGCCGTTCCGCGACCATTCGCGATCTCGCGGCAGGGCAACTCATCGCCGCTCAAGCGCTCGGCAGTGGAACGGAACTTACCGCCCGTCACATCGCAGTCACTCATGCCGCGATTGGTCCAATCAGCTCGATCGATCATGAAAAAGGTGAAATACGCGTATTAAATCAGACCGTACAAATTACCCGCCTGGAAGATCGCGACAATCTATCCGCTTTAAAAACTGGCGACTGGGCTCAGGTCAGCGGCCACAGGCTTACCGGCGGCGCGATCGTTGCATCGCGGATTGACACCATACCGCCACGACCGGAAGCGAAAATCAATGGCTACATCACCCACATCGACAGCCAAGGCTTTGAAGTCAACGGTACGCGTGTCAATTATGAAACACCGCCAATTGCGGAAATTTCCCGTGGCATGGAAATCTCGGTTAGTGGCCACTGGCAGGGCGACAGATTGCATGCGCAACAAATACTAATAGAACCGACTCGTCAAAGCATCGGCAACGTGCAAAACATCGTTATTGAAGGATATATCCATGCGCTGGATGACAAGTCCATGAGCCTGGGTAACCGGATTGTGACACTTGATTCCGGGACCCAGATTGCGGGTGCCTCAAGAAGCGAACTGCGGCCTGATCAGCGAATTCAAATCAGCGGTCCGGTAGGATCCGATCAGCGCATTACGCCCGAACGAATCGAAATAAAACAGGAACAATCGTTGTATTTGCAGCAGCGAATTGATCACGACACCATCGATAACCGTCAGCAAGATCAAAACAAGTCTGGCAAAGACGAGCCGGCGCTCAAGTCGCTCGATAGCGGCAAAGACGGAAAAGACCGTGACGATAAAGACAACGATCAGAAAAATTCCGGTAGCGGCGAATTGAAAAAAGAAAGCGGTCATTCGTCCGATAAACAAGGTAATTCTGACAATAACGCCCGCTTAAACGATCACAACAAGCCATCCGGAGAAGAGAAAAAATCCGATCGATCCGAATCGTCCGGACACGAAAAATCCGGCGACAGTCAAGTCTCAGATAACTCTGAAAAAGCCAGCGATTTGCTCCGTGAGGAGGAAAACCAGGATCGAAACGATCGGGATCATGGCGGACACTCCGATCGGGATTCCGGTCACCGCGATACCGATCAGCTTCGCGACAATATCCGCGATATCGATGTTCGCGAGAACGTCAGTGATCGCCCCGAAATTCCCGGACGGGATTTCAGCCATCGTGACAGGGATTTCGATCAATAACTCACAAAGTTACTCATCAATGAAAAATTAATATTATAGTATTCAATCAATTAAACCATCTTTGCGGAAATTAATCATTTACTTTTTGATTAAATATATTTATTCTGAGTAGGAATATAAGCAGATAGTTTGTAGGAAATTCTGCTTACCTTTTCCAGCAAGTACACATTATTCATTCTCGAGAAAATCCGGGTACGCCAATCCGCTTTGAAGCAACTGCAAACATTACTAGATTCTTATGTATCGCTCTTTATCAACGCTTGCTCTTGTCATACTTTTGTTAGTTCCATTCTCTGCCGCTGCCAATGGATTAAGTTTCAGTACGGCAACCGATTTCACCACCGGTAATTACGGCGGCGCCAGTTCAACAGATATTTGGTACGTCCCTTTTACCGCCCGCTACGACAAGGATCGCGCATCCTTTCGGTTAACGATCCCCTATCTCAACATCTCGGGACCCGGAAACGTACTGGGACCCGGTATCGGCGGCGTTGACGGACGCGGAACACTTATTGGTGGCGGGCCTACCGGAGTAAGCTCTGGCAGTGGCGGTGGTATCGTCGTCTGCGATGAAGATAAAGAAAATTGCTCAGGAAAAAACCCGGGGCGTAGCGACGACAATTCCGGCCCCGGCGGTGGTGGAGGCGGTGGTGACGACGATGATGACGACTCCGATGGTGGTGGAGGCGGCGGTGACGACGACGGTGACGACTCCGGTGGCGGTGGAGGCGGCGGTGGCGACGATGACGACGACTCCGGTGGCGGTGGTGGAGGTGGTGGCGACGATGATGACGACTCCGGCGGAGGCGGAGGCGGCGGTGATGACGATGACTCTGGTGGTGGCGGTGGCGGCGGTGGCGACGATGACTCTGGTGGTAGCGGAGGCGGCGGTGACGACGATGATGATGACTCTGGTGGTGGCGGAGGCAGCGGTGGTGGAGGCGGCGACGATGACAATGAAGACGCCGGCAGTGCGGTTTCCAGAATAAAACTCAGCAAAGTCACTGCTGCCGGTTTAGTTGGCGGCATCCCTCTAGGAGGGCCGGATCTGCCGAGCTCCACACGCTCGGGTTTAGGTGACATCATCGCGGCATTTAGTTACAACCTGATTGATCACGCACCGAGCGGCATCATTTTCGATATTACTGCGCGTTTCAAAATTCCGACTGCCAGCGAAAGCCAAAATATGGGGACTGGCAAAATCGACTACGCCATTCAGGGCGACTTGTTTAAAACAATCTCCAAATTCACGCTCAGCGCAACCTTAGGGTACCGTTTTCTGGGTAATCCTAGCGGGATTACGTTTCATAACGTGATATACGGTGCCGCGGGTATCGGCTATCAATTGTCACCGACGGTCACCGTCGGTACCAGCTACCATATGGGGCAATCACCTGTGAGATTGGAAGACAGCAGGGATTTAACACTGTATTTGTCACAGCGAGTAACCAATCATTTCAGGCTCAATATTTACGGTTTACGCGGCTTCTCGGATCGCAGTCCTGATTGGGGCGGCGGCATCAATCTGCGCTATGTTTTTTAGAACAAGGACCGTGTCCGCGAACACCCTTTAATCGAAGGAGTGATCATGAGACCAGTAAACCGTCCGCTTTGCGCTTGGCCAGCAAGCAAATGAGATCGCAACCAATATGTGCTGCGGCTAATGCAGTGATTTGACCATGATCGTAAGGCGGCGACACTTCTACGACATCCATACCGACGAGATTAATCGCAGTGAAGCCACGGATAATACTGAGCGCTTGCGCAGTCGAGAGGCCGCCGCAAACCGGTGTACCGGTGCCGGGTGCGAAAGCCGGATCGAGACAGTCGATGTCAAAAGTCAAATAGGCTGCACGATTCCCCACAATCCGTTCAACTTCGGCGATGACCGCATCGGTGCCATGGCGGTGTACCCAAGTCGCATCCAGAACATGAATGCCCATAAAATCATCATTCCAAGTACGAATACCGATTTGCACCGAGTGCCTCGGATCAATCAAACCGTCCCGGACAGCTTTATAAAACATCGAGCCGTGATTCAATGAATTTGGCGATTCGTCTGACCAGGTATCGCTATGTGCGTCAAAATGAATCAAAGCCAGTGGCTCTCCAAATTTCTCCGCGTGCGCTTTGAGCAGCGGGTAAGTCACATAGTGATCGCCACCAAAAGTCAGCATGCGCGCCCCGGAATACAAAATATGCCGGGCGTGATCGGCAATCGTTTCGTGAATCGTCATCGGATGATGCACATCGAGATAACAATCGCCGAAATCGATCACGGCCAGATTTTCAAATGGATCAAATCCCCAAGGGTAAGGTTTGAGAGAAGCCACTTCCGCTGACGCCACACGAATTGCTTGCGGCCCGAACCGGGTGCCGGAACGATAAGTCACCGCCAGATCGAACGGAATACCGCTGATCACTAATTCCGCTCCGCTCAGGTCCTTGCTGTAATTGCGCCGCATAAAAGAGAGCACGCCCGAAAAAGTCGGCTCGCGTAACATGCCATAGAGATTGTCACGCGCGATCGCGCCATTGATCTTGATTGAATCATCGATTGTCATAAGGGTTCCTTTGCTAACTGCGGCATAAATTTCACGGTTAATTTGCATCCCAAGTTGTCCATCATATGGTTTTGCACGCAACAGATTCAAGTGCTACTGTTCAAATAAAGAACTGTGGTTGGATCTCTATGATGGCTTGACGTTATAATCATAGCGTTTGAGCAATGAATGTTTATGAATATTATGCAATTTCCAATTAACCTCAAGTATATTGTTGCGATGTTTCTAGCAACCGGATTAGTGAGCGGTTGCGCTTCGATGTTTTCCGGTGGCTCATCGCCCGGCCCCGATACCCGGGATTATCGCGCGCCGAATCTTAACGCGGCTTATAACAAGCCCTATAAAGTCAAAGGGGTTACCTACTATCCATTACGAACGGCATCCGGTTATCGTGAAATCGGCCATGCTTCCTGGTATGGCTCGGAATCCGGCAATCGAACTGCGATGGGGACTCGCTTTGCGCCGCATGGTTTAACAGCCGCTCACAAAACACTGCCGTTGCCGACCCGGGTCAGGGTCACCAACTTACACAATGGCCGCTATGTAGATGTCATTGTCAACGATCGCGGGCCTTTTAAAAAAGGCCGGATTATCGACTTATCGCACGGTGCGGCGAAAAAAATCGGATTACACGGCATCGCCAAAGTAAGAGTCGAACATCTGGGCGATAAAATCAGTCAAACTGAAAAATAAGCCATAGCAATCGCACTTGAAATAGCCGTTCTAACTCAGCGTTAAACATTCTTTTCAAAGATATATCATTACATTACCTCTTTAAGCGATTCTCAGAGTTGTTTAGAATGAATGGACAACTTAGTTTCTCTTAAAGGTGGGTAATAACAATGACGACACGAAATATACCGCCTGAACGTGCTACCGCGATGCTATCGCTGATCAAGGAATTTCAATATCTAGCGCCCGGAGACATTGAAATCATTGCCAATGCCTGCCAGTGGCATCGCTATGAAGCAGGCAGTGAAATCGTGCGCTATCATGATCATACCAACAGCGCTTTTTTCATCGTGCAAGGTGAAATTCGCGTGATGTATCATGGGCTATCGGGACAAGAAGTCATTTTGTGTGATTTACCGACCGGCGAAATGTTTGGCGAGCTGACTGCGATTGACGGTCACCCGCGCTCGGCCACTGTCAAAGCAAGAACCAGCGTATTATTGGCATCGATGTCTGCAACCGATTTCCAGAACTTGATATATTCCAATCGCCAAATTGCGGAAACCATCCTTAAACGCTTAACGGGCCAAGTGCGCCGCCTGACCGAACGTGTTTATGACTACAGCACCTTGGCGGTCCGTAACCGCATCCAGGTGGAATTATTACGCCTTGCAAGGGATCACGTCACTTCGTCAAACACCGCCATCATCTCTCCGGCGCCAACACAAACTGAAATCGCGAATCTGGTGAGCACTCACCGGGAAGCGGTATCACGAGAGCTGAATAATCTGGTCCGAGACAAGTTGATTATGCGGCAGGGACACGATCTGCATATTCTCGATGTCGCCAAACTGATCGAAATGGTCAATGAAGTACGGGGCGGTTTCTAATCGGAATCTTTTCGCCACAACGCCTAATTATTTGTGAGGGCACGCCTAAATGTGGCAAACTTCGTTGTCAAATTAAATTACGGGTATTTTATTCGTGTCCCCCTATGAACTGTTCATTGGATTACGTTATACGCGCGCCAAAAAACGTAACCACTTCATCTCGTTTATTTCATTAATTTCCTTGATGGGCATCACATTGGGAATGACAGCGCTGATTACTGTCATGTCGGTGATGAATGGATTTCAGAAAGAAGTTCGCGCCAGAATTTTAGGGGTTGCGTCGCATGTTCAAATTGGCAGTTTCCAAGGCAATGTACACCATTGGCAGCAGATTGCGGACGAAGCAATCCAGCATCCGGCGGTGGAAGCTGCGGCGCCTTTCGTCAGCGCTCAAGGCATGGTGTCGCACAATCAAGTGGTGCAAGGCATTCTGGTGCGTGGAATCCTGCCTACAATGGAAGATAAGGTTGCTGATTTTTCCAAGACGATGGTCAGCGGTAAACTCGATGATTTGGTGCCGGGAGAATTCGGTATCATCATCGGCATGGAACTGGCACGCACCATGGGCACATTTGTCGGCGAAAAAATTGTACTGATCTCGCCGCAAGGCCAAGTGACACCGGCCGGTATTTTGCCCAGATTAAAGCAATTTACCGTCGTCGGAATTTTTGAAGTAGGTCATTTCGAATATGATTCGGGTCTGGTATTGATTCACATGTTCGATGCGCAAAAACTGTACCGCATGGATAACGATGATGTGTCCGGGGTGCGTTTAAAATTGACTGATTTGTTTCTGGCGCCGAAAGTGGTGCAGGAATTACCCGCGATGCTGTCAATCGACAGTTATATCAGTGATTGGACCAAACAACACGCAAACTATTTCCGCGCCATTCAGATCGAGAAACGCATGTTATCGTTAATTCTGGCATTGATAATCGCAGTTGCTGCTTTCAATATCGTCTCCACCTTGGTAATGGCGGTCACCGATAAGGAATCGGATATCGCGATTCTCAGAACGCTTGGCGCCAGTCCGCGCAGCATTATGAAAATATTCATCGTCCAAGGCACATTTATCGGTGTCTTCGGTACGGTGCTCGGTGTCGCCGGCGGTATGCTGCTGGCGTATAACGTCGGTGAGGTAGTCGCTTTTATTGAAAGCTTGTTCAATGTTCAATTTCTGTCTCGTGAAATCTACTACATCAGTAAGATCCCAACGGATCCGCAGATGTCGGACATTACCACCGTTGCTGTTACTTCTTTTATATTGAGTCTGTTAGCAACCATTTACCCCAGCTACCGGGCTTCCAAAGTTAATCCGGCCGAGGCGCTACGCTATGAATGATGCCGTCATTGTTTGCCGCAATCTGACCAAACAATTTTCACAAGGCGATTTGTCGGTACCGGTGCTCAAAGGGGTCAACCTGGACTTACAGAAAGGAGAAATGCTGGCAATCGTAGGCGCTTCCGGTTCCGGCAAGAGCACCTTGCTGCATGTGCTGGGAGGATTGGATGCGCCTACAAGCGGAGACATCAGCATCCTCGGTCAAAATATCGCAAAAATCAATGAAGAGGCACGTTGCCAGTTACGCAACCGCTCGCTTGGCTTTATCTATCAATTCCATCATTTGCTGCCGGAATTCAGTGCACTGGAAAATGTAGCGATGCCTTTGCTAATCCGCCGCTTAGCCTCTGAAGAAGCCTATGACCGCGCTGCCGATGTGCTGAAACTGGTTGGTTTAGGTCATCGTTTTACGCACACACCCGGTGAGTTATCGGGTGGCGAGCGTCAACGCGCTGCTGTTGCCCGGGCGCTGGTCACAAACCCGTCTTGTATCCTGGCCGATGAACCAACCGGAAATCTGGATCGGGAAACTGCGGAAAAAGTATTTGATCTGATGCTGGAATTGAATCATAAAATCAGCGCCAGTCTGATCATCGTGACACACGATCAGCGCCTGGCCAATCGCGCGCAACGAATTCTGCAACTTATTGATGGTGTGTTATGTGATGTTCCCAGGCCGTAAGGATCGTTTCAATCAATGATGACTTCATTTATGTAACTCCCTCAAATGCGTACTCTCTTTACGTACATTATGGTTTTTCCCCGGCGCAGTATTTTTGTGCTGGCGGCGCTATTGATTGCCGGTATTGCAGAAGGTTTGAGCCTGACTGCTTTGTTGCCTTTAATCTCGATTGCGGTAGGTGACTCAGGCAACACCAGCGATTCCGGTATTGGCAAGTTTATGGAAAAAACACTCCAGGATATTGGAATTGAGCCGGCGCTGGATACGATTTTAATCATTATTGTCGGCGGTATGTTTTTTAAAGGGCTGGTATTGCTGTTAGCGAACCGCCAGGTCGGATATACCGTCGCGCATGTCGCCACCGCTTTGCGGCTTGACCTGATCGAGGCTTTGCTCGCCAGCCGCTGGCAATATTACTTACGCCAACCCGTCGGCTCACTTGCCAACTCGGTCGCTACGGAGGCTTACAGAGCGGCTAACGGCTTCGAACACAGTGTCAATGTCTTAGCACTCGCCATTCAAGTACTGGTATACGCCGTCGTAGCATTATTCATTTCATGGGAAGCCACCCTGGCATCTTTAGTCATCGGCTTATTTTTATTGATCGTGCTGAATCGCTTGGTCAGCGCAACCCGCCGCGCCGGAAACAAACAAACCCGGCTATTGCGCGATTTGCTGACCTATCTGTCTGATGTGCTGGGCTCGGTAAAATCGTTAAAAGCCATGGCAAGAGACAATGTCGCTGATGCCATATTGCACGAACAGACACAGCACCTGGAAAAAGCCACACGCCGTGAGGTGATGAATAGAGCCGCTCTAACTGCTCTCCAGGAGCCGATCTTGGCTGCATTAACAGCCAGCGGCTTATACATTGCCTTGGTAGTATGGGAATTGTCTTTACCCGAAGTAATGCTGATGGTTTTTTTGCTGACTCGCATACTGGGATTACTCAATAAAACACAGCGCCGCCATCAGCAGCTTGCAGCGCAAGAAAGCGCTTATTGGGCTTTAAGAAAAGCCGCCGAGGATGCCCGGAAAGCTGCTGAGAGGACTACCGGCGTGATTCAACCGACGTTATGCCAAGGTATCACCCTTCATCATGTCAAGTTCAATTATGGGCAGAAAGTCATATTTAGCGACTTAAACATCGAAATACCGGTCAATTCGTTTACAGCAGTCATGGGACCTTCGGGTACCGGTAAAAGCACATTGTTGGACTTACTATGCGGATTGACCGAACCACAATCCGGCGAAATCCGGATTGATAATGTTCCTTTACATGATGTCAACTTGCGGCAATGGCGGCATATGATCGGCTATGTTTCGCAAGACACGATTTTATTGCATGATACCGTGATGAATAATATCCTCGTCGGAGAACCAGCCTTAACGGCTGCCGATGCTGAGCGAGCGCTGCAGCAAGCCGGTGCATGGGATTTTGTCAATGCCTTGCCGGAAGGGCTGCAGACGGTTGTCGGAGAACGTGGCGGACTGCTTTCCGGCGGACAACGTCAACGTATCGCTATCGCTCGCGCATTAGCGCATAGACCGTCATTCCTGATTCTGGATGAGCCTACCAGCGCATTGGATCCCGAAAGCGAACAAACGATTTGTGAAACATTGCAGAATCTGGCCAAGAATTTAACGATTATTGCAGTATCTCACCAACCGGCAGTCATCAATGCTGCCGACCGAGTCTTTATGCTGTCTGACGGCAAAGCGGAACCATTGTCGCAACCATCCAGTCTGCAATAGTAAATAGTAATCACCAAAGCTTTGCGTAAGAACAATAGACACTAACGCAAAGTTACATGAAAAAAACCAATTCAAGAGTATTTCCCGAACGATGAAATTACATTTACTGATCCCGGATCTTTTCTGGCCCGATAGATTTCAGCCTGAAATTTATCAGGACCTGCCAGCTCCGTGCTTATCGAAGCTACTATCTAAAAGTGATCTTGCCATCGAACCAGCGGAAGATATGGAATCATGGCTTTGCAAGCAATTCAATATATCCCAGCAACAGTGCAATTGGCCAATTGCGCCTCTAATGTTGCATCGGGACGCCCCCGAATTGACAAAATCCAATAAAGATTTCTGGTTACGTGCCGATCCTGTGCACCTGAGGATCGAGCAAAATCATATTATGTTAGCGGATAGTCAAGCCTTCCAAATCTCGCAGCAAGAAGCCGAAGAAATAGTCGATAGCATTAATCGTAATCTTGCGGATCAGGATTTTTCTGTCATGCCATTGCGCCCTGATCGCTGGTACGCTCGAATGCCTAACCTGCCAGTAATGCACACATTTTCCCTTGATCAAGTAACTTGCAGAAATATCAATAGCTATCTTCCTTCCGGCAGCGACAGCATCCGCTGGCACAAATTATTCAATGAAATTCAGATGTTGTTGCATGATCACCCGGTTAATCAAGCGCGAGCATCCCGGGGAGAATTGGCCATCAATAGTGTTTGGTTTTGGGGGGCGGGACAAATGCCGCAATCAGTAACTACAGCGTTTGCACATATTTATAGCAACCATGATTTACCAAAAGCGCTTGCATTGGCAGCAGAAATCAATAGCTCTGAGCTTCCCGGCAATGTTTTCGAGTGGATACCAATACAACATTCCGGCATCCAGCTGATCGTCTTGGATGCTTTACAAAGTAAAGCGAGATATCGAAATGGTTACGATTGGCGGGAAACACTCAGCGCACTTGAACAGCAATGGTTTTCACCTATCTACCGCGCATTGAAAGAGAGAAAAATTAGTCAACTAACAATTACAGCATTAAATGAAACCGGCTCTTTGAATTTTACTATCCGACCGGCTGATCTGTGGAAATTCTGGCGCCTCAATCAACCACTCACGGCACACAGCCAGAAACATTAGTTTAGTGTACATAATAATTTGACGATACTGATAATCAGAATTTCTTAACTGCTCGACAAGTTAAAAAAACAGTCATTATAGAGAAGGAATTACAGTGCAAAAGAACAATCCAGTCATTAAGATAAAACCCTATATTGCGATCTCGTTCGCACTCATACCCGCATTAATTCTTGCACTCAATTCATTCTTTTCAGCAGAACTGGATTTATCATTTTATGGATCGGCTGCATTATGGCTTCTTTTGATACTGGCAATCTTAGCTACCATCGCTCAAATATCGCGTGCAGAAAAAAATATCACAGATTACTCCGTGCAACTCCAAATCAGTAAAGAAAGGCTTGGTAACGAAATAAAACATCGACTGTGGGCAGAAAAAACCGCTTCTGAAAATAAAATAAAATCACAGTTTATCGACGAAAATATCCCGGTGATGTTAGCTTATTTCAACACTGAATTTCGTTGCCGTTATCACAATCGCATCTTTCGTCGATGGTTTGGCCTCACAGCAGATCAAATTGACGGCAAGCCATTAAAGGAATTCTCCGGAGAGGAATTTTCTTCTGCAATCGTTAATCGTTCGAAAGAGATCCTGGCAGGAAAAACGATTCATAATGAGCGCATCCTCAAATCAACGAAAGGATTCCCATACATATTCACGGAACAATATCTCCCGCATCTCGATAATAAAGGGAAAACGGTCGGGTTTTACACATTGCATACGCCACGTGCTCAGGAAAAAAGCCGAATATCTCCCAAGAGTAAAGCTGAAGCCTCAAATGATATTGTGTCAGCCAAGCCTAGTGAATCTCCTGGAAGTGCTACAAAAGACAACGCCAGTATTCAACAAATCGATACACAAGCTGCAAGCTCAGGGATTTCAGCAGCACGGATAGCTCAAGCGATTGAAGGTGGAGAATTTAATCTTTACTGTCAACCAATAGCCTCGATAAATTCGTCTACCGCATCGTCACATTATGAAATTTTAATACGCATGCACGAAGAAGAGAGTAATCTGATGCCAGCCGGCTCATTCTTGCCTTTGGTCGATCAATTTAAAATGATGCCGAAATTGGATCGCTGGATAACGAATCACATCCTCCAATGGCTCGCGGTTCATCCTAATTCCGATCGGGTTTTTTATATCAATGTGGCAAAAGATACCTTGAGCGATCATACTTTTCCCTTGTTTATTCAAGACCAGATTAATAAAACAAAAACTTCAGCTGCCAATATCTGCTTTGAAATCGAAGCTTCTGATGTTGAATCCGATGTAAACAATACCGTTAATTTTACCCAGAAAGTCCGAAATATTGGCTGTCTCGTATCGCTATGCAGCGTCAGCGATGATTCAGAAATATCCGGGTTACTGAGTAAATTCACGGTTGATTGTTTAAAAATTGATGGCAGCTTAATCTGCAATATTTTGCGCGATGAAGAAGATCTAGCCAAAGTACAAGCGATTAATAGCTTTGCTCACCAAAACAACATCAAAACAATCGCCGAACTGGTCGAAACCGACGAGATTATTGCAAAGCTTCGGGATATAGGCGTTGATTATGGGCAAGGATTCGGTATTGGTAAACCGCACCCATTCACGGAACTTGATCAAGAAAATCAAAAAGGGTGAAGATCCTGATCGGACCATCACCCTTTGCTAAGACGCAATTAAAGAATTTTTTTCTTACAAGGCCTTGACCATATTTTCTACAACTTTCTTCGCGTCACCAAAAATCATCATTGTCTTATCCATATAAAACAAATCATTATCTAAACCAGCATATCCAACAGCCATACTTCTTTTCACAACCATGACTGTGCGAGCTTTATGTGCGTCCAAAATAGGCATACCATAAATTGGACTTCCAGGCACATTGGCAGCTGGATTTACCACATCGTTAGCACCCAAAACCAGCACAACATCCGTATTAGAAAAATCACTGTTGATTTCTTCCATTTCCTGAACTTGCTCATACGGGATTTCGGCTTCAGCAAGCAGCACGTTCATGTGACCAGGCATACGACCAGCAACCGGATGTATCGCAAAACGAACATTAACGCCTTTAGCATGTAATTTTTCGGCCAATTCCTTGACAGCGTGTTGCGCTCGAGCCACTGCCAAACCATAACCCGGAACGATGATCACACTATCCGCATTTCCCATCAGGAATGCTGCATCATCTGCGCTACCGCTACGATAGGTTTTCTGGACACCGCTATCAGCGGCTGCCGTACCGCCATCGCTACCAAAACCACCTAAAATCACCGACAGGAATGGTCGATTCATCGCTTTACACATGATGTAAGAAAGAATCGCACCAGAGCTGCCAACAAGCGATCCGGCAATGATCAGCATGGGATTGCCCAAGGAGAAACCGATACCTGCCGCAGCCCAGCCGGAATAAGAATTCAACATTGAAATGACTACCGGCATGTCAGCGCCGCCGATCGGAATGATAATCAGGAAACCCAGTACAAATGCGATGGCTGTCATCGCAATGAAGGCCGTCCAGTTGGTGGTATCGCTAAAGAAAAACCACAAACCGAATCCGATCATCACCAGCGCTAAAATCAAATTAAGCGCATGCTGTCCGCCAAATACAATCGGTGTGCCGCTCATCCGCCCGGAAAGTTTCAGGAACGCAATCACAGAGCCGGACCAGGTCATGGCACCGATAAACGTGCCCAGAAATAACTCCAGCTTGCTTCCGGCAGGCAATACCTCCGGCAAGCCGAACGAAACCGGGTTATTGACCGCCGCAATTGCGATGAAAACTGCCGCCAAACCCACCAGTGAATGCATAAATGCAACGAGTTCTGGCATTGCAGTCATTTGCACACGCTGTGCGACAATTGCGCCGATAATGCCGCCGATTGCGATACAAGCAAGGATCAATAACCAATTCTGGGTAAGCGTTAAGGTTGTGGCAACGGCTATTGCCATACCAACGATACCGAACAAGTTTCCACGACGAGCGGATTCAGGTGAGCTTAAACCTTTTAGTGCCAGTATAAAAAACACTGAAGCTACTAAATATGCAAGTGCTACCATATTTGCTGACATTTATGCGCTTCCTTTTTTATCTTTTTTCTTGAACATTTCCAGCATTCGTTGACTCACCAGAAATCCGCCAAATACATTAATCGCAGCCAGCGTTACAGCCGCAGCGCCTAACCAAACGCCCCAGTCGGTTTCCGCCGGCCCTGCTGCCAACATCGCACCGACAAGAATAATCCCTGAAATCGCGTTGGTTACGGACATTAATGGGGTATGCAATGCTGGCGTAACGTTCCAAACCACATGATAACCAACAAAAACCGCCAGCACAAAAACCGTTAGATTGATAATAACTGGATCAACGTCACCAATCATATTGACTCCTTAATAATTCGTTTACTGATCGATCGCAATGAAACAAACAAAATTAATATAAATTAACCAGCAACTGCCCCACCGGTACAAAGCAATGTACCGGCGATTATTTCATCTTCTCGATCGATTTTGAGAGTGCCATTTTCTGGATCAAGCATCAAGTTAAGAAAGTTCATCAGATTCCGTGCATATAATGAACTCGCATCCGCTGCCACCAGTCCGGGAAGATTCGCAATGCCGATCAAATGCACACCATGCTTAACAACCGTCTGGTTTAATTCAGACAGCGGACAATTGCCGCCCGCTTCAACCGCCATATCGACAATCACCGACCCTGGTTTCATGACTTTCACAGTTTCTTCTTTAAGCAAGACTGGAGCTGGGCGGCCCGGAATCAAAGCAGTTGTGATGATAACGTCCGCCGCAGCTGCTCGTTCATGAACAAGCTCGCCCTGACGGCGTTTGTAATCCTCGGACATTTCTGTTGCATACCCGCCAGCAGTTTCGGCTTTTGCTTTTTCCTCATCGCTGAGCGGCACTTCTACAAACTTAGCGCCCAAACTTTCGACCTGTTCTTTCACTGCAGGTCTGACATCGAAAGCTTCGACCACGGCACCCAGCCTTTTCGCTGTAGCGATCGCTTGCAAGCCGGCAACACCCGCCCCCAAAACCAAAACCCGTGCGGCTTTTACGGTTCCTGCCGCAGTCATCAGCATCGGAAAGAATTTTTGGTATACGTTTGCCGCCATGATGACAGCTTTATAACCCGCAATGTTTGCTTGCGATGACAGCACATCCATACTCTGCGCACGGGATATCCGCGGCAATTTCTCCATCGCAAACGCAGTCAATCCATGCTGAGCTAAAGCTTCCACCCCCTCTTTCTGATGAGGTGCTAATAAACCTATCAAAACCGCATCTTTACGTATCATCCCTAATTCCGTAGCTTCCGGGCCTCTCACTTTCAGGACAATTTGCGATTGCGCATATAATTCAGCAACATCGGTCACTATTGTCGCACCTGCTTCTTGATACGCCGAATCCGGTATGCTGGCACCTGCGCCAGCACCTGACTGTACCGATACCTTATGAACACCCTTGGCAGTATATTTTTTCACGGTCTCCGGTGTCGCCGCTACGCGCGTTTCACCACCGCGAATCTCTGCTGGTATGCCTATTTGCATTGATCATCTCCCTATTCTTTCCAACCTGCTCGCAAAAAATAACTCTATTGTGTTCATTTTTTAATGAATTGCGGATTATAAATCAATTTATGCGCAATGCATTAATTGGATCAGGAAAAAACTTTGGTATGGCTTGATTTTTTGACTGTTTTCAACTTTCTTAAGAAGCTTCACCGAACTCATTCCGGAATTGCTGAGTAATCCGGTCTAATGCAGGTGGAATTTTAGTCAACAACAACTCTGCTTCATCCCAGTTATCATCCAGACCTGCTTTTTCGAGCGCTTCACAAAGTTCTGCAAAACCCGATGCACCGATGGTTCTAGCCGATGACTTGAGCTTATGCCCCAAACGTCCAAGGGCGGATAAATCTTTCTCGGCCTGCGCCAACCGCATCTCTATTAAAGTGCTATTGGCCACTTCAATGAATTTAAGTGCAAATTTTGAAACCAGTGTGGCATTGTTATGAAACATCTGGCGCATTACCGCGATATCAACGGGTGAAACATCATCCGGCATTGCTTCTTTATTACCTGTCACTTGAATTCACACTCCAGTTTTTAAGCAACGGTCGATCCAACGGCTTGTCAATTTTTCCTGTACCGTATTCTGACGCAAACGTGTTGCCAATCCTGGAAAATCCACTTGATCCAGTGGTTGATCTTGATTGAAACACGAAAAGACGTAAGTAATTTTTCCGGTATCTGGATCTTGGTGCGGCTGCAAACATTGCGCGCAGACCTCTTTCATCATGCATTGCATCGGCGAGTTGATTGAGCCGATCGCAAAATGATCCGCTTTCAAATATGGTTTTAACTGATGATGGCGGGCAACTCCGACAGCGGCCATCATGCGATCCGAACCAATTGCGATGATATGATCGGCATCCGACAATGCCACTGGTTGTTCACCTAATTTTCCGCTGGCGTAAGCTTCCATGGCTTGCACAATATTGCCTACATAGCTTTTATCTTGTGGACGGGTAATTGTAAAGCCGGGCGATTCATCGCAGCACCAGACTACGATATCCGCCGCCGCTTCAATTTCAGCGACTTTATAACGATCGATCAATTTTTTATAACCCGCGAAGTACAATACTCTCGACCCTGCTGCACGTGCCGCGGCGCCGATAGAAAAAAGCACCGCATTGCCAAGTCCACCGCCAACCAAGACCACAGTTCCATTCTCCGGAATTTCCGTCGGTGTACCGGTAGGTCCCATGAGCACAACCGGCTCACCCGGTTTTACCAATGCGCAGAGATTGGATGATCCTCCCATTTCCAATACAATGAGTGAAACCAAGCCACGCGCAACATCTACCGAAGCGCCGGTTAACGCGAGCCCTTCCATCGCCAATCGGGTGTCTTTGGCGACCGGCGCTAATGTTGAAAAATTCTGGAAACGATAGAATTGCCCTGGCTGAAAATGTTCTGCCGCCATTGGTGCATGAACCACCACTTCAATAATATTCGGAGTCAGCCTTTCCACTTTGTGGATCGTTGCACGCAACCGATTATTCAGTTGTGCAAAGAATTGTTCCGCCGATTGGCCGGATGCCGGTTTGATACGCTCCAGCACGCGATTGACGACCGGATAACCCTGTTTCGCACTCGACATCGCCTTCACGACATTTCCCGAATACGAAGGATGCAAATCACCGAAGAAACTAATAAAACGACCATCCTGACTATCTCTGTACCGGCTCATCAATACAATCGGCACCTCCGGTTTGGGATTGCCGTAAGCCGGTTGCGCCGGATTGCCTTCTTCGTCGCACGCTGCAAAATAGCGGCCATCCAGTTTGAATAATTTTTCATCTTCTCGCGCCAGCACCGTGTTAGGTTGCGTACCCGCGGCTACCAGCAATGCCCGTGCCGGCAGTTGCACTTTACCGGCGTCATGCCATTGCCCGCTGTCGTCGCATTTCTGCACGGCAAATTGCACCGATTGCGCATGACCCCACACATCGACATCCACCCGCACAGGCGTCATGCCTTCAGCAAACCAGATACCTTCCTCTAATGCTTTTTCCACTTCTTCGTGATTCAGCGTATAAGACGGGCTGTCAATCATGCGTTTGCGGTAAGCCAGGGTTGCGCCACCCCATGACTGCAATAATTGAACAATGCGCGCCGGGCGCTGTTCCTGCTCGGCTGCCTGCCGCTCTGCACGAATCGCGCGCGCATGCACCAGGAACTCATCGGCGATTTCTTTTTCTTCCTCATCCCATAGTTCGCGAATTGCCGCTTCGCCTTGCACCGCCGACAAAATTTCATAGCGCTGCAAGAATTTTTCAACCTGCACCGGGTAATAAGCCAATGCTTCAGTCGCGGTATCAATTGCCGTTAAGCCCCCGCCAATCACGACAACCGGCAAGCGCAACTGCATGTTCGCAATCGAATCGCTCTGCGCGGCGCCCGTTAACTGCAAAGCCATCAGAAAATCCGATGCTGCGCGAACACCGCGGGCCAATCCGTTCGGTAAATCCAGCACGGTCGGCTTTCCCGCGCCAGCCGCTAAAGCAACGTGATCAAAACCCATGGCAAAAGCATCATCGGTTGTCAAAGTCCCGCCAAAACGAACACCGCCGAACAAAGCGAATTCCTCTCTGCGCTCAAGCAGCAAGCGGATCAATTTCAAGAAATTCTTATTCCAGCGTACCGTGATGCCGTATTCAGCCACACCGCCAAAACCGCCCGCTATGCGCTGATCCAGATTTTCTTCAAGTATGCTAGCCTGTTGAATTGCCTTGAACGGCACCCTTTGGCCTAATTGATCCACGCCTGAGATATCCGCCGGTAACGGCTCAATTTTAAGGCCGTCAATTCCAACCACGGTATGTCCCTCGTTCATCAAATGATGCGCCAGCGTATATCCGGCCGGTCCCATGCCCACCACCAGTACTTTACGGCCTGAGGCAGGCTTCGGTACGGGCCGGCGCAAATTCAATGGATTCCATCGGGTTAGCAAGCTATAAATTTCAAACCCCCACGGCAACGCCAGCACATCTTTTAGCGTTCGTGTTTCAGCTTGAGGAATATCCACGGGTTCCTGCTTCTGATAAATGCAGGATTTCATGCAATCGTTACAGATTCGATGACCAGTGCCTGCACACATCGGATTGTCCAGCACAATCATCGCCAAACTGCCGATCGCCACACCCTGCGTCTTCAGTTTATGAAACTCGGAAATGCGTTCTTCCAGGGGACAACCGGCAAGTAAAGCGCCCAGTTCGCTCCGTTTAAAAGTAACGGGTTCATCCGGCGATTTGGGTTTTTGTTTGAAGCCTTTCGAGCAGGAATCCTTGCCTTGTTCATGACACCAGATGCAATAATTCGCTTCATCCAACGCGCCCATTAAGTCCGTTCCGGCATCGGTCAAAGCAAAGCCATTACGTTCACGCACATGGCTTAAACGATGCACCGGATAGCCTGCGGAATCATCTGTCTGCAGAGACAGTAAATGCTTGAAATCCAGCTTCGCGGGTGATTTGAATAAAATACCTTGCCGTGTATGCTCTTGTCCTTCAGGTGTTCTCAATGCCCAAGCGGCATAGTGCAATGCCTTATTCAAACGCGATTCATTGTCAGCTTCCGCATCCATCCATTGCGCGACTTTGGTCGCAAAAGCCAGCTCCGAAAAGGGTTCGCCAAATTCCGCCGCCAACTCTTTTTCCAAAGCGATGCCATCAATGCCCGCCAATTCTTCATCACTGACTTTTCCTTTAGCGCGGCGCTGAACAAACTGACGCTTACAAAAATAGAGCGGGGCAAGCTCATGATGTTTTGCGGCCAGTTGCTGCACGTCATTTTCGATATTGAACAGCCGAGCAATAAAATCTTCCAGCCAAGGGGCAATATCGATCAATAAAGCCGACTCGTCTTTTGGCAATAATTCATCGGGACTCTTGCGCGCAGACTCAAGCCGCTTGTACAGCGCGTCATCACCGGTACGCAAAAAATCCAGAAAAATTTGATCCAATTTTGCCAGGCCATTGCGCTGGTACAAATCGGAAATTGCAAAACCAAAGCTAAAGTTCGAAGAAGCGATTTTTCCCTGTTGTGTGTGCAACGTTGCATCCATGTTTGTCATTAATCCAATTTTTAATAGTTATTATTCTATCCTCACCTGAAAAATCGATCGATCATAGGCATTGCAAACAAATGCCTTGTACCATCCCTGATTTTTCATTCAATATCGCTGTTACCATTTGTTCTCATTGTTATTATCAATAATTTAACCTTTAAACCTTTCCTATGGAAACACTGAGATTGCCTGCCGCATCGTACGAGAAATCGCAGCGCAATTGAAACACGCAGTTCCGCATCAATCGGCGCTTCCCGGTTTCAACCATTTCAAAAGAACTTCAACCAGCAGATCGGGGTCGATTGGCTTTGCTAAAAAATCATTCATTCCCGCAACATGGCATAATTGCTTGTGATGCTCATCGGCATTCGCTGTCATTGCGATAATAATTAGCTCGGACCATTGCGGATTAGCGCGAATCATGCGAGTCGCTTCCAGACCATCCAGAACCGGCATTTGAATATCCATCAAGATGCAATCAAAAACTTCTTTTTCCAGAATATCCAATGCTTCCTTACCATGATTCGCAATTGCAACTGTCGCTTCGTGATATTCCAGAAGCCATTTTGCAACCTGCTGATTCAGCTCATTATCTTCGACCACCAGGATATTAAAGCCTTTTAACCGCTGATGCATAATTCTCAGTCAATAACAGTAATTTGTATCATCTTTGCAATCATCCCGATGAAAAATATTTTTCATGATTTGAAATCAGCAATGCAATCAATACAAAACTAATAGCGATATCGCTGGGAAAACCGGAATAATCCTTTCACTGTAAATGATCGAATCAGGCGTTGCACGATCACTGAAATCTCAATCGCCGGAAACTGAAATCATACCGGCTGCAACCGTATTATTGCTGCTTTCATCGATAATAATAAAGCTTCCGGTTGCGTGGTTTCGCGCATAATCATCGCAAACAAGCGGAAGTTGCACTTTTATCCCGACATGCGCGATGTCGTTCATTTTCAGTGAGCTGACTACCTCTCGATCCATGGTGTTGACATCGACACGATAATCAATTCGAGTGATCACCGCCTTTACAATACGCGTCGTCTGCTTGATCAGGTACTTGCGAGCGGTATCCAGCGGCTGCTCGGATAGCCAGCAGAGCATGGCATTGAATTCTTTGGTAACCTGAGGCGTATCATCGGCTTTCACTATTAGATCGCCGCGTGAAATATCCAAATGATCTTCAATAGTCAACGTAATTGACTGAGGAGCAAATGCTTCATCGACGGGATCTTCATATTTGAGAATCTCTTTGATGCGGGATGTTAAGCCCGAAGGTAATACGGTGATGGAATCACCGGTGCGGATCGAACCCGATTCGATGCGCCCCATGTAACCGCGAAAGTCATGCAACTCCTTGGTTTGCGGCCGGCATACCCACTGGACCGGGAAACGGAAATCGTCGCGATTGATATCATCCTCGATCGACACGGTTTCGAGCAAATCCATGAGTGTCGTGCCTTGATACCAATCGAGATGATCGCCGCGCTCAACCACCATATCGCCGTTGAGCGCCGACATCGGAATGTAATTAATATTCCGCAAATTAAGATTAACCGCAAAAGCTGAGAAATCCTCGCGGATTTTCTCAAAAACCGCTTGCGAATAATCGACCAAATCCATTTTGTTGACAGCGACCACCAAATGCGGAATACCGACCAGATTGGCCAGGTAAGCATGGCGGCGGGATTGCGTCAGCACTCCCTTACGCGCGTCAATCAGAATGATTGCCAGATTAGCGGTAGATGCTCCCGTGACCATGTTACGTGTGTACTGCTCATGGCCTGGCGTATCCGCGATAATAAATTTACGTTTCGGTGTCGCGAAATAGCGATAAGCCACATCAATCGTAATTCCTTGCTCGCGTTCGGCTTGCAGACCATCGGTCAACAGCGATAAATCAACACCCTGCAAACCGCGTTTACGCGTGGTATTGGCGATGGATGTCAATTGATCTTCGAAGATAGATTTTGAGTCGTGCAGCAGACGCCCGATCAGGGTGCTTTTGCCATCATCAACACTGCCAGCCGTGATAAAGCGTAGTAATTCTGTTTGATCAAGCGATATTTTTTCAATGATCGACATTTAGGTATCCTTCGGAAAATCGTAGCGCGTAATATTAAATTTCAAACAAACCATTCGATTTGTTAAGCAAGGAAATGGAAGTAATCGGCTGAAAGCGTCGCAAGCCCGGTCATCAGTTTCCGTCACTGCAGCAATGCTAGAAATATCCTTCTTTTTTGCGTAATTCCATCGATGCTTCCGATGTTTGATCGTCCATACGCGTAGCACCGCGCTCAGTAATCCGGGTCATTGCGGTTTCAGCGATAATCTCGTCTACGGTAGTTGCTTCCGATTCCACCGGACAGGTACAGCTCATATCTCCCACGGTGCGGAACCGCACCATGATTTTTTCCGTTTGCTCGCCTGCTTGCGGCTGCACCAAATGGGATACGGGGAGTATCCCGGCATCGCGCCGGATGACATCGCGTTTATGCGCAAAATAAATACTCGGAACTTCCAGTTTTTCGCGCGCAATATATTCCCAAACGTCCAATTCCGTCCAGTTACTGATTGGAAAAACCCGGATATTTTCACCTGGATGCGTACGGGTGTTATAAATATCCCATAATTCCGGGCGCTGATTTTTCGGATCCCATTGCCCAAATTCATCCCGGAAAGAAAAAATCCGTTCTTTCGCCCGCGCTTTTTCTTCATCCCGGCGCGCACCGCCGATACATGCATCGAATTTGAATTCGGCGATAGCATCCAACAGCGTGACCGATTGGAAAGCATTCCGGCTCTGTGTCTCTGAACGCAACACCACCCGGCCTTTCTTGATCGAATCTTCCATACTGCGCACGATCAAGCGTTCACCCAATTGCTTGGCGCGGTAATCGCGAAACTCGATGACCTCGGGAAAATTGTGCTCAGTATCGATATGCATGAGCGGAAACGGGAAGCGGCCAGGGCGGAACGCTTTTTCAGCCAGCCTCAACAACACGATCGAATCCTTACCGCCGGAAAACAGCAGCACCGGATTGGCACACTCTGCCGCCACTTCACGCATGATATGAATCGCTTCGCTTTCCAATGCGTCAAGATGGGTAAATGTGTGATGACTCATTATTTTTTTCTCTCAACTGATAAAAATGGATCATTTCTGATCAGATTGCAGTAAAGATCCACCACAATCCAACCCTATTATTTTAATGGAATGACTTTCCCGGTATGCAGTCCGCACTCTTTGGTTTCCGGCGCTTCCCACCACCAGCGTCCGGAACGGATATCTTCGCCAGGTGTGACTGCACGTGTACAGGGCGCGCAACCGATGCTGGGATAAAATTTATCATGCAACGCGTTATAGGGCACCTCGTAGTGCTTGAGATATTGCCAAACCTCCGCGTTGGACCATTCCAGCAACGGGTTTACCTTCTGCATGCGGTTATCCACATCATAAGCCGAAACCTTCAAACCGGTCCGGGTAGCCGCTTGCTCACGGCGAATTCCTGTTACCCAGGCGCGTTTTCCTTGCAAGGCACGGCGCAATGGCTCGACTTTGCGCATATGGCAGCATGCTTTACGCAATTCGATACTCTCATAAAAACCGTTAACGCCGTGCTCCGCAACGTAGGACTCAACTTGTTTTACATTAGGGAAAAGAATGCGCAGCGGTTTTTTATACTTGTTCCGCACGATTTGCATCAAATCGTAGGTTTCTTGCGGTAAACGGCCGGTATCCAGACTGAACATATCAATATCCAGTTGAAAACGTTCAATGATATCGGTCAATACCATATCTTCCGCCCCCAAACTATTGGCAAACGTTACGGGCGCGAAATCCGAAATAGTTTCTTTCAGAATTGCCACAACTTGATCAATTTTTTCTTGTAATTCAGTCATTAGTGGTGCCCGCAACCAAGTTACCCTTACGCTTCACGCGCCGGAATAGCGGTAATTTTTGATCGATCGCAGTTTGATAAACCTCGGAAAAATCACTTAACCCTTTTAATGCCTCTTCAATGTTTCGATCCGGGCGTGTTGCAAAAGCGTCAAAGCCGATACGCTGCATGTAAAACAACTGGTCGCGCAACACATCACCGATGGCGCGCAATTCGCCGCTATAACCCAGGCGGGCGCGCAGATTGTACGCAATCGAATAACCGCGCCCATCGGAAAATTTAGGAAAATCGACCGCAATCACCGAGAATTTTTGAATGTCACCCTTCAATTCTTCAGGACGTTCATCACTGGCGAGCCACACCCCAATTTCCGGACGTTGCTGCAATGTTTCGCGTTGCGCTTGCCAGACTTTCAACGGAACGATGATCTTTCCCGGCGCGACGGTAACATGCTCGGGCGCTTGATCCGCTTCCGGCCGCAACACGACCCAATCATCCATCACGATGGTTTTATTTTTAATGATCGCGCCCATTAGAACCTCGGTGAATAGTAGGGAATGTCATATTGCGCGGGGACCACGGCATGCGGATCCGTTACTTCTTCTTGCGCGACAAATTCCGATGCATACACATGGTCTTTGAAAGGCGCATGGCCAATGCGGCGCACCGTGTCAATAAAGCGCTCGCCGTCGATGCGCTCGCGCTGATACACTTGGATCAAGCGTTCAATAACTTCCGGCACTTGATAAAAGGTAAACGACGGACCGAGAATCTTGCCGATGGAACTGTCGTTGCCTTCCGATCCGCCGATCGATACTTGATACCATTCGTCATGATCTTTCTTTTCCACGCCGGTTATACCGATATTGCCGATATGATGCTGCCCGCAAGCATTCACACAACCGGAAATATTGATCGAAATTTCACCGATGTCATACAAATAATCCAAATCTTCAAAGCGCTCGGCAATCAACTTCGCCAACGGGATTGAACGGGCATTGGCCAGCGTGCAAAACTCCGCGCCCGGACAACTGATCATGTCGGTTAACATGCCGATATTCGGGGTCGTCAGTTCGTAGCGAGTGGCTTCCTGCCACAAGCTGATCAAATCCTTCTGGCGTACATCCGCCAAAACCAAATTTTGTTTATGCGTAATACGTAATTCACCAAAGCTGTAACGATCCGCCAAATCGGCAACCGCATCCATCTGTTCGGCCGTAGCATCACCCGGCGCATTGCCCGGTTTCTTCAATGACAAAACCACAATGGCGTAACCAGGAACCCGGTGAGGCAGGACATTTTTCGCCAGCCAATGCGAAAATGACCGGCTGTCCGCTTTAAATTCGTTCAATCGCGAATCGTGATCAGGTAATGTCTCATACGCCGGATCGGCAAAGAATGAGACAACGCGATCGACTTCCTCGGCTGTCAATGTGCCAGGCCCATCCTTGAGATCGGCCCAATCGGCTTCAACCTGGCGCTTAAACTCGTCAATCCCTAATGCTTTCACCAAAATTTTGATACGCGCCTTGTATTTGTTATCCCGGCGGCCGTATTGGTTATATACCCGCAGAATCGATTCGACGTAGGTCAGCACATGTTGCCACGGCAAAAAATCCCGTATTTCACTGCCGATAATCGGGGTACGGCCCAATCCGCCACCGACCAGCACGCGAAAACCGATTTCACCTTGTGCATTTTTGGTCACTGCCAAGCCTATGTCATGCGCGTATATCGCGGCGCGATCATCTTTCGCGCCACTGATGGCGATTTTAAATTTACGCGGCAAGTAGGCAAATTCCGGATTGAAAGTGCTCCATTGCCGCAAAATCTCGGCATACGGACGCGGATCAACGATCTCGTCTTGCGCCACGCCGGCAAATTCATCCGAGGTAATATTACGCACACAGTTTCCTGAGGTTTGTATCCCATGCATCTCCACTGACGCGAGATCCGCAAGAATATCCGGCGTGTCTTCCAGCTTCAACCAATTGAACTGGATATTCTGGCGCGTTGTAAAATGACCGTAACCCCGGTCGTATTTGCGTGCAATATGAGCAAACATGCGCATTTGTTCTGAAGAGATCAAACCATACGGCACCGCGATACGCAGCATATAGCCGTGAATTTGCATGTACAAACCGTTCTGCAAACGCAACGGAATAAACTCCTCCTCCTTTAATTCACCGGAAAGGCGGCGGCGTACCTGATCACGGTATTGATTAACCCGTTCATTAACGATTGTTTGATCATATTCATCATAGCGATACATCGTTGTTTTCCTCACTAAGGATTCATAAAGTTAGGAACTAAGACACTAACTGCTCTCATTGCTATAGGTTTTGGATGCCGGCAGTTTTAGCGCGGCATCCAACGGAAATTTGGCGCCGTATTTCATAATATGGTCGACATCATCATCCTCATCATGCCTCAATGCCATGCCAATATAGGCATGTTCGCCGGATTGGCCAACCACGATGCCTATGCGTCCACCGCAACCATTAAACCAGGTTACCTGTTTAGGCTTATTCTCAATATTTGTGCTCATCTCAATCCTTGTTTGTTAACTGATTGCAATATTATTCTTTTTGTTCGATTGTAATGAACAATCGAGGGAAAATTCATCAAATTGCTTCCGTGCCACAACATTCCGCACGTGAAATCCGGCATTTTACCAAAAAAACATACCTCAAACGCTAAGGATCAATATCATTGACACGAACTGCATCGCTTTCAAAAAAACAATTCGATCTTCATCCAAAACACAGCTACAGAAGCACTACAATCAGTTATATTCTTATTGCCTTTTTAACCGGGCTGCATCATAGCAATTCATTTTTATAATTCAAAATAATATTATATTAGACTGATATAATTTTTTATTATTACCAAACATCATTTAATGAAACTACAACAACTCCGTTATCTGTGCGAAACCGCCAATCATAATATGAACTTATCCAAGGCGGCCAAGAATCTGCATACTTCGCAACCCGCCATCAGTAAGCAAATCCAGTTGCTGGAAGAAGAACTCGGCGTCGACATTTTTCTGCGCAATGGCAAACGCATCGTCCGCATTACCCCTCCCGGCGAACAGATCATAAAAATCGCAACGCGTATGCTCCGCGACGCAGATAATTTGAAAAGAATCGCCCAGGAATTTACCGATGAAGCCGGTGGCACATTGACTATCGCGACAACCCATACCCAAGCGCGCTACGCGCTACCGCCCGTGATCAAGCAATTCACCGCGCGCTATCCCAAGGTCAGACTGATTCTGCGGCAAGGCAATCCAATGCAAATTTCATCATTGGTTTCTTCCGGAGAAGCGGACATTGCGATTGCGACCGAGGCAATCGAACATTTTCAAGAGCTCGTCATGCTGCCTTGCTACGAATGGAACCGCTGCGTCGTGGTGCCGCCGAAACATCCACTGTTAAAGCTAAAAAAACTCACATTGGAAGCGATTAATCAATATCCAATCATCACTTACGATTTTGCCTTTACGGGACGTTCAAAAATCAACCAAGCATTCGCCCGTAAAGGGTTGGAACCCAATGTCGTACTCACCGCCATTGACTCCGACGTCATCAAAACTTACGTGGAACTAGGGTTAGGGATCGGAATTCTGGCCAACATGGCTTTTGACGCCAAACGGGATAAGCAATTAAAGTCAATCGACGCCAGCCACCTCTTCGAACCGAGCACGACACGCATCGGTATCAGCCGCAACAGCTATATCCGCGGTTATGTTTTCGATTTTATCGAAATGTTCGCACCGCATCTCGATCATGCGGCGATCCAGGCAAAACTCAAAAACTATCGAACCGAAAATTAACGAACCCACGTGTAATGCCGGTATTCACAATTGCCAACATGAATATCGCGCAATTGCGCGTCCTCGATACCGCCTTCGAAATAGGCGATAAAAACCCGCATGGTCTCTTCATGCGCAACCACCAGCAGCGTTTCATCTCGCTGAACGCGCAGCCAGTCGATAAAACGCAACACCCGCTGCTTGTGATCCAGTAACGATTCACCGCCATTTATCCGGGCGCATAGCGGATCATGATCAATCGCCGCAAAGTAATCGGCCACCGGCTGACTTTCAAAACCCGAACGAATGTCGGCCAAATCGTCGTGCACCTCAATCGGAACGGCGTGATAGCGGTTCACAATCTCCGCCGTTTGCCGGGTGCGTGGCAACGGCGACACCAAAATACGACTCAAAGAAATATCCTGTAACTGCTGCGCTGCTGTTTCCGCTTGTGCGATGCCCGCTTCGTTCAAATACACAGGTCGAGCAGGATCGTCGTTGCACAATCCCAGGTCGTTATAGTTCGTTCGCCCGTGGCGCATGCAGTAAAAGTTCATGACACCCATCCTCTATTGATCTAGCCCCTGATTACAAACCCGCAAATCGTTCAACCGGAAAAAAATTACGCGGCACCTGCATCCAAAAAAACAGTTACTGCGTATCTCCTAATGACGGTGGCAACAATCGCAAATTTGCACCGCTTGTGTATCCCCCAAAATTTAGGAGAACTATCATGAAATTCATGCAAAAAATATCACGCCAGTTATTCGCGCTAGTTATATTACTGAACACCAGCGCCAGTCTCTACGCATTCAATCCGCCGGAAGGCTACCAAGGCCGTTTTTCAGTGCCACGCACGTTGTTGCTGCAACCCGGGATTACCAACCCCGACATTTCTCCCTCCATTGGTAATCCCGGTTCTTTTTCTGAGTTTGTTAACAATATCACGCAACAGGAAGGATTGCGCATTTGCTTCTACGAGCTTGAAGTCGACGTGCGCAATTGTAGCTATGCTTTTCAAAACAACGTTCCCGGTTATAACGAATGCGTCACGATGGCGGGTGAAGCTCATACCAGTTGTTTAACCTGGGTGCAAAAACTGCCGGTGGAAGAAAATCAGAATTAGCAACCTCTGAACTGACCCCCAAGGGATAGCGCCTGACTCAATATCGCAACAGCAGTCAGGTGCTATTTTATTGAAGATAATAAATTCTTAGAAGCTGAAATTCCAGCCCTCCATTGACATATCCGTTTATCAATCGTATATTAAATCGCATTATTAGGAATGCGATTGATCATGATTACAGCCAACGATTTAAAAACCAAAGGGATCGCCTGCGTGGAAGAAAGTCTGACGGATAAAACGGAAGACATCATCACCGTGCGCGGCAAAGCGTGTTACGTCGTAATGAAAATCGAGCAATACCACTATCTACGCGAAATGGAGCTGGAAGCCGCCGTTCTCGAAGCTCGGCAGGACATCGCAACCGGACAATTCAGCAAAGAAACTGTCGATCAGCATGTCGAAGATATTTTCGCCAAATGAGCTACACGCTCATTTTTACCGATAGCTACAAAAAACGCGCACGCCGCTTCGCGCAAAAACACCCGGAACTTAAAGAACCCTACCGCAAAGTGCTGGAGTTGCTCAGCTACAACCCTTTTCACCCTTCACTGAGAATCCACGCACTTTCCGGCAAGTTAACCGGATTGCACTCGGTATCGATCAATCTCAGTTACCGCATCACGTTGGAAATCATGATGACTGAAAAAGAAATCATTCTGGTGAATGTCGGCAGTCATGACGAAGTGTATCGGAGAGAATAGCGAGGCTTCTTTACAGCAACCCATCATTCCAGCGCTAGCTATTCTTGGATGATGGTTCGATAGCGCCACTCTGAAATTGCAACACCGCCTCTTCAGATAATGCGATATCAAAATCTTCCGGCACATTCAATTTTCCGTTAAAAATACCCAGACTTCGAGTAGAAGGTGCGTCATGCAACGACACTAATTTGGCAGCCGGCTTCCCGGCTTTCGTGATGATGATTTCTTCACCGGCCGCAACCTTCTCGATAAGCCGGGATAAATGCGTTTTTGCTTCATGGATGTCGACGATCAGCATATTGGTATCTTCGCATCAAGTGGACTAGCTTGAATTTTCAAGTCAAGTCAAATCTAATTGAATGATAGGTTGGGTGTCATTCGCGATGAGCCTGACTTATCCACCCAGAAAGCCATTCTGCAAGATCAGTCGGCACAAAATACTTCATCGCTCCCATATCCCAGCGCCCGATTCCTTCGTCGTGCAGAAGACCCTTCGCGGTAAGTTCAGCGCACGCCATCCGTAGCGCTGCTCCCCCGTAGCGCGGAAACGAAGTAAGGAGGGAGACCGGTGAATTCTGAATTCCGCTGTCGATAGGTTCAGTGTTCAACGAAATGACACGCAAGTTTGAAAAGGCACCCTCTGCCATCGGGGCGTGAAGTGCAGCTTCTATGATTTCAATGTGAATGTCCTCAAGATTAGAGAGTAAGCGTACCGCATTTTCTGGCTCTTCCCACGGCATCGGCTTTGCGATTTGATTGGTAATTATTTCGGCGAACCGAGACCGTTTTTGATCTGAACGTGTCCGTGCTACCTCTTCAAACGTGCTGAGCATTAGATCCGCAAACGCTTCGTCATTCAAGTTAGCAACTGCGCTTTCTACGACTGACAATCGATGAGCGAGATCACTTGCGAACTTCTCCACTCGTTGAAGGTGAATTTGCGCGGCGCGACCAGCAAGCAGCGTATCAAGCGACCCCCCGATGTACGGTATGGCTTGCACAGAGGCACGAAGGCCGACAATGTCCGCATACTGTTGCCGTAGCTTCGATATTTCAGAGGCTGGCTTTGCGTTAGTTTGATCATTCATCACTCGTCACCTCATGACGCCCAATTAGAGCTAGTTCCACAGATTAAGTAACCACCACTAATCATCCCGCCTTCCCATCTACCCGCGCCCGCCAATAAATCGGTGCGAACTTGAACGCCCATAATCCGAAGCACGCCAGCCAAATGAACGCTGCGAGCACATAGAACATCGGCGCAATCGCCGGGATGACATCGGCCAAGATTCTGACTAGGGCGGTTGCCTGGAAACCCAGGAACAGCAGCCAGGTGAAGCGGTCGAGTTCGAGTGGCCGGCCGGAGTGGCCGAGGGTGACGCGCGAGGCCATGGCAAGGATCATGCCGGAGAAGTAGCCAATACCGAGCGCGTGCAATGGAGCGAGTCCCAAAATAAAGCTGCCGGAAGCGAAATACACCAGGCTTTGTACGCCATACATCAGCATGGCGACGCCGAGCCAGGCAAACGAGATATGCAACACCGCCAACAGACTGACTTTAAAGCTGCGCTGAAATTGCCAGCGATACGACAGATACAGCGCACATCCGGCCAACGGGAAGTCAACGAGCCACTGATAGGCAATGAGTTCGAAGCATTGCAGCAAGCCGTGTGCGGCGATGCAGGCGAGCATCAACCACAGCATCCAGTACGGCCGCACCATTTCGTAGTTATCCAACACGCGGCTGGAGAAAAACGGAATCATGCGGTGCGATACCGTGAGCACAATCGGCAGCAGGAAAAACCACAGTCCGGCAACACGCGCAAAATCGATGAGTTCGGGGCTGTCACTGACCAGCCACAACAAATACGCCGCGGCACCAAACCAACCCATGACCAGCGCGACGCTGGTGACGCGAGCATGACGCTTGTCCTCCGCAGGCGCGGTGAACAGGATACGCAGCAGCACGTAAACCGCGATGCTCCAACCCGTCAGCATCAGTTCCACGCCGGTAATGCTGATGATCCGGTGTGTGAATAGCCCCACGTAGAACAGCACCACGCCGCCTGCCATCAGCACGCATGTCGTGACATATTCGCGCGGCTTTACTTTGTCGCCGTTCATCCAGTTCGGGTAGGTGGTGAACAGAAAACCGAAAATAAAAAACGGAAAAAAACCGTAAACCATCAGAAACGCATGCGCCCAGGTCGGCGCGACGTTCCAGAAGGTCATCGAACCGGCGATGCCGTAACGGCCAGCCAGATCGAAAATCCACCACAGCACCGTCAGCACGCCTTGCAATGCGCCCGCCAGAAACAGGCTGCGATGCGGCGCAGCAGAGAGGTAATCACGAAAGTTGAGCGGTTTGTCGATTGGGTTTTCCATAGCGTTTTTTCTGCCATTGCGAATGGTTAGTGGATTTAACTATCTGTTTAATAGGTCAATGTAATTATTTCTCTTCACTGCGGATATTTGCTATCATGCGTGTCCCGCTGGTGTTCAACGAATTTTCATGCTTAATATCGATCTGCATTGCCACTCCTCGATTTCCGATGGTGTATTAACCCCGGCCGAATTGGTCGAGCGCGCCGCGCAGCGCGGCGTTGAAACGCTGGCCTTGACCGATCACGACGATATCGCCGGACTCGCGGAAGCGCGTCAGATCGCGGAAGCCAAAGGCATTGATTTTATCAATGGTGTTGAGATATCCGTCAGTTGGCGCGGACGCACGATCCACATTGTCGGATTGGATATCGACCCGAATTATGCCCCATTGGCCGAGGGTTTGGCAAAAGTGCGCGAGGGCCGCGCGCAGCGCGCCAGAAATATCGCCGCGGAACTGGAAAAAATCGGCATTCAGGGCAGCCTGGAAGGCGCCTACACTTTTGTCGGCGTACGCAGCCTCATCGGCCGCACGCATTTCGCCCGTTTTCTGGTCGAACGAGGCTATGCCAAAGATGTTAAAACGGTGTTCAAAAAATATCTGGTTAAAGGGAAACCCGGCTACACTCCGCATGAATGGGCGCCGTTGAGCGACGCCATTGATTGGATACGCGGCAGCGGCGGCCGGGCAGTCATTGCGCATCCCGGTCGTTACGATCTTGGCAAAAACGTGCTGAACGATCTACTCAATGAATTTTCCGCGTTGGGCGGCTCGGCCATTGAAGTGGTCACATCCAGCCACACCCGTGAACAAATGCAGCTTTTTGCGCGCCATGCCAACGACAGGAATTTATTGGCCTCCTGCGGTTCGGATTTTCACGGACCGGGAGAAAGTCACTTCGATCTGGGACAATTGCCGGAATTTCCACTGGGTTGCACACCCGTTTGGCATCACTTTAGAACGTCTGCAACCGCCGAGCTTGTCTATTGACGCACTGATTTAACTCTCTTATCCACCGTACAACCGTTTGCCGTGGCCCAATTTTTCGCGATTCATACCGACACCCCTCATTTGCGCTTGATTAAACAAGCGGTCGCCATCGTGCGCAGCGGCGGCATTATTGTCTATCCGACCGATTCTTGTTATGCGCTGGGTTGCCATTTGGGCGACAAAGATGCGATGACACGCATCCGCGCCATCCGGCAAGTGGACGAGCGCCATCATTTCACGCTGGTTTGCCGCGATCTGGCGGAAATCGCCACCTACGCCAAGGTCGACAACAGCCAATATCGCTTACTGAAGGCCACGACACCCGGCAGCTATACCTTTATTTTGCAAGCTACGCGCGAAGTGCCGCGTCGCATGCAGCATCCGAAACGCAACACCATCGGTCTGCGTATTCCGGATCACCCTGTGGTCCAGGCATTGCTGCAAGAACTCGACGAACCCTTGCTCAGTTCCACGTTGATTCTCCCTGGAGACGAATACCCGCTGAACGATGCCGAAGAAATCCGCGAACGCCTAGAACATCAGGTGGAACTGATCATGGACGCCGGATCTTGCGGGATCGACATGACCACGGTCATCGACCTGACCACCGATGTGCCGGAATTGGTGCGTCTTGGCAAAGGCAGTCTTGAGCCGTTTGGAATCGACCATGGATGAAATCATACAAGGCATTGCCATTTATGCATTGCCGGTCATACTCGCCATTACCATGCACGAAGCGGCGCATGGCTATATAGCCAAGAAATTCGGCGATTTGACCGCCTTCAATGCCGGGCGCATTAGCCTCAATCCGGCTCGTCATATCGATTTGGTCGGTACGATTCTGGTGCCGATGACATTATTCATACTCAGTAAATTGACCATCGGCGCCGGGTTCTTATTCGGCTGGGCCAAACCGGTACCAGTTAATTTCGCCAATTTGCGTCATCCGAAACGCGATATGCTCTGGGTAGCTGCCGCCGGGCCGGGCGCTAATCTGCTCATGGCATTCTTCTGGGCGCTGATGATCAAACTGGCGTTGCTAATGCCCGAGAGCATCTATGCAAAACCGCTCGCACTGATGGGAATTGCGGGAATCGAAATCAATGTTATCCTGATGGTGCTGAATCTGCTGCCATTGCCGCCACTGGACGGTGGCCGGATGGCGGTCAGTTTGCTTCCGCATCGCTTGGCCTATCAGTTTTCCCGGATCGAACCTTACGGCTTTATGATTTTACTGCTATTGTTATTCAGCGGCGTATTGGGAGCTTTGATCGGACCGGTCATTCTGTGGGTGAAAATTTTTATCGTCTCTTTTTTTGAGTTATATATCTAACAACGTTTTACATTTAGGATTTCCATATGTTTGCTGATCGCGTTTTATCGGGTATGCGTCCCACCGGGAGCTTGCATTTAGGACATTATCACGGCGTCTTGAAAAATTGGGTGAAACTGCAGCAGCAATATGAATGCTTGTTTTTCGTAGCGGATTGGCACGCGCTGACGACCCATTACGACTCGCCGGAAATCATCGAACAAAATGTCTGGGATATGGTGATTGACTGGTTGGCCGCTGGCGTCGATCCGGCGCAGGCGATTTTATTCATTCAATCCAAAGTCCCGGCGCACGCCGAGCTGTATTTATTGCTGTCGATGATGACGCCGCTCGGCTGGCTGGAACGTGTTCCCACTTATAAAGATCAGCAGGAAAAATTATCAGAAAAAGACCTGAGCACCTATGGCTTTCTTGGCTACCCCTTGTTGCAAAGCGCCGATATCCTGATTTACCGCGCGAACTTGGTGCCGGTTGGCGAAGACCAGGCGCCGCATCTTGAATTTACCCGCGAAATATCCCGCCGTTTCAATCACATTTATGGCAAGGAACCCGGTTTTGAAGAAAAGGCGGAAGCCGCCATCAAAAAACTCGGTTCGAAAAAATCCAAACTGTATACCGAGCTGCGCACGCTGTATCAGGAGCAGGGCGATGAAAACGCCTTGGAAGAAGCGCGCTCATTACTCAACGAACAACAAAACTTAAGTCTGGGCGACCGGGAACGCCTGTTCGGTTATCTCGAAGGCGGCGGCAAAATGATCCTGACCGAACCAGAAACGCTGCTGACCGAAGCTTCGCGCATGCCGGGACTAGACGGGCAAAAAATGTCCAAATCGTACAACAACACTATCAGCCTGCGTGAAGATCCTGAAAGCATCCGCAAAAAAGTACGCACCATGCCAACCGATCCGGCGCGGGTGCGCCGCAGCGATCCGGGCGATCCTGCCAAATGCCCGGTGTGGCAATTCCATCTGGTCTACTCCGACGACGCCACCCGAGATTGGGTGCAAAAAGGCTGCAAGAACGCCGAAATCGGCTGCCTGGATTGTAAATCGCCGGTGATCGATAAGATTCTCGCCGAACAAGCACCGATGCATGAACGTATCAAAAAATACGAAGAAGATCCGACGCTGGTGCGCAACATCATTGCCGATGGCTGCGAGAAAGCCAACAAGCTGGCGGAAGAAACCATGCGGGACATCCGTGAAGCGATGGGTTTGAATTATTCCTGAATCAGAGTAACCACTTAGCCAATGGTGAATCCGGTCATTGATTCCCCCGAACCACAGCCGGTTGCGCGGATTTGCGGCGAACCGTTACTGGAAATCCCGCACGATCTATATATCCCGCCGGATGCGCTGGAAGTCTTTCTCGATACCTTTCAAGGACCGCTCGATCTGTTGCTGTACCTGATCCGCAAGCACAATCTCAACATTCTCGACATCCCGATGGCGGAACTGACGCAGCAATATATGACGTATGTCGAAATGATGCGGATCGAACAATTGGAACTGGCCGCGGAATATTTACTGATGACCGCGCTATTGATTGAAATTAAATCGCGCATGCTACTGCCGATATCCAAAACCGTCACGGAAGAAGAACGCGATCCACGCGCGGAGCTGGTACGGCGCTTACTCGAATACGAGCAAATGAAAAAGGCGGCGGACCGGCTTCACGGATTACCCCAGGCCGAGCGTGATTTCAACGTTGCCCAGATCTGGATTGAACGTCATGAGACGATTCAATTGCCAAATATCGAGTGCGACGATCTGCGGAATGCCTGGATCGCCATTTTGACGCGCGCAAAAGTTAACCGGCATCACCAGATCAAGCGCGAAACGCTTTCCGTACGCGCTTATATGAGCCAGGTGTTACGCGACTTGCGTGTGCGGAAACAATTGGAATTCTGCGATTTATTCAGTCCCACCGCGTCAATTGCGGAGGTTGTTGTAACATTCCTGGCAGTGCTGGAGCTTGCCAAGGAATTGCTGCTGGAAATTTCACAATCTCAAGATTCTGGAACCATCTATGTCCGTGCCGTCGACGTCGCGTAATCCGATCACTTTAGAATTTCTCAACCCGGAAAAAGCAAAACAAATTCTGGAGGCAGCCTTGCTTTCCACGCAAGAACCTCTGCCGATCAGTGAATTGCGGAAATTATTCGACCAGGAATTAAGCAATCCGGTAATTTCGAAACTGTTAGAAGATATCCGTGACAAATGGCGCGACAGCGGCATCGAACTGGTGACTGTGGCCAGCGGCTGGCGCTTCCAGACCAAACCCGAAATGCAACCGTTTCTGGAGAAACTCGCACCGCAAAAAGCGCCGCGTTACTCGCGGGCGGTGCTGGAAACGCTAGCCATCATTGCTTACCGGCAACCGGTTACGCGTGGAGACATCGAAGAAATCCGGGGTGTCAGCGTCTCCGGTTCGGTACTTAAAACGCTGATGGCACGCGGCTGGATTGAAGAAGTCGGGCATCGCAACGTGCCGGGAAAACCGGCGCTATTCGCCACCACGCGGCATTTCCTCGACGATCTCAATTTACGGACTTTAGACGAGCTGCCGCCGCTGGAAGAGATGCAATCTTTGATCGAACCGGATAACCGGAATCAAGCGCTGCCTTTTACCGAAGCCGGTTCATCGGATCACACAGAAAACGCTGAAGAAGATCCCGTGTAAGGATCAGCCAGCGCCAACAATCAGCGTTTTCCTAGGATTTTGCAGCGCGCTGCGCTTCAATTAATGCCGGGGTAAGATGCGGCGTGATCAACTGCAACAGCTGCGTGAATACTTTAGGACTGCCGGCTACGATCTGACCGCTTTCCAGGAATGTGCCGTTGCCTTCCAGATCGCCCACCAAGCCGCCGGCTTCGGTAATCAGCAAACAACCGGCCGCCATATCCCAAGGCGCCAAACCGATTTCCCAGAATCCATCATAACGGCCCGCCGCTACATAGGCCAGATCCAGCGCGGCGGAACCGGGCCGGCGGATGCCTGCGGTACGCGGCACGATATCCTTGAACATGGCTAGGTACGCGTCCAAATGCGTCAAATCACGAAATGGAATCCCGGTTCCGATCAAGCAGTCTTCCAACTTGGTACGCTTGCTGACACGAATGCGGCGATCGTTCAGAAATGCGCCCGTTCCTCTGCTCGCTGTAAACAATTCATTCATGTTCGGATCGTAAACTACTGCATGGGTTAATACCCCTTTATGCTTGAGCGCAATCGAAACCGAGTACTTGGGAAAACCGTGCAAAAAATTAGTAGTGCCATCCAATGGATCGATGATCCACAAAAATTCCGATTTTTCGTGATCGCCTTGCCGCCCGCTTTCCTCCGCCAGAATCGCATGATCCGGGTAAGCTGCATGCAGCACCTTAATAATCGCCGCTTCCGCTGCGCCATCCACCTCGCTCACGTAATCACTATGCGATTTTTTCGATACCGTCAGCAAATCCAGATTTTGCGAAGCTTGATTAATAATACTACCGGCACGGCGCGCGGCTTTCACCGCTATAGTCAACATCGGATGCATAAACTTGATTGGTAAAAATTAGCAAAGGCTGCGATTCTAATATGAATCGATCATGCCTGCTTGTTTTTGTAGGATTCTGAACGATCCGGTAACGGGCTTCGGACAAAGGTGCAAATTACAATTAATTCGCATACTGCTTCGGGACAGTTTTATTCGGATCCCGCCAGTTTTAGTAATCCTTACCAACAATCGGGATATTTTCTGAGGCTAAAGCCTGAAAATGACCATTTATCGGGATAAACATCATCTATTTATTGTTAAATGGATTTGCTAGAATTGCTTTAGAGAATGATAGATTATAAAATTTTCTAAAAATATTTGATTAAATTAATTAATCACTTAAAATCGACGTGGCCCGGTCAATAATTAATTAAGTCCTGCTAAATGGGATTTATTCAATTTATAAATACAATAACAAATATGGTTGAGCCGTCCAGTACTAAAATACGCATTCTGGTTGCCGAAAGCTTTGAGTTGATCAGTCTTGGTTTGCGAGCGTTGTTTGAAAAGCACGCGGCTGTCCGTCTGATTGCCGATACCAACTCCATCGAAGATCTGTTCGATTTAACGTCGCAGCATAATCCCGACGTGATATTGATGGATTTACTCCTCAGCGACCAAAATTATGCCGAGGATATCGCCAAACTGCTGCAGATCAGCCCGCAAAGCAAGGTACTTGCTTTTTCGCATCACAATAACGAACAAACGCACCTGCAAACATTCCGCTCGGGCGCCGCGGGCATTATCAGCAAGCAACATCCTTCGGACATGCTGCTTAAAGCCATCTATGCGATCCATACCGGGCAAATCTGGTTTGACCGCAATGTCACCAAATTGCTGTGGCAAGCGCAGTTCAACCCCAAGCCCTGCGCAGAATTGCCAGCCGCCGCGAAATTAGCCAATCCACCCAAATTAAGCGACAGCGAGCGCCATATTGCCTACCTGGCATGCAAGGGTTTATCCGCCAAGGAAATCAGCGCGCAATTGCTGATTACCGAGAAAACCGTGCGCAATCAGTTGTCGGCCATCTATAAGAAAATCGGTGTCAAGAAGCAAATCGAACTGTGCCTGAAAGCACCTTTGTACAATTACTTCAAAGAATCCTACTTGATCGGGACATTTAACCCGGCGGATACGGATAATTAACCTATAGAAAAGTTATTTATCCCGGAAGATATCGAAAATTAGCTGCGTCTTAAAGTCAAATGCCTTCTATTTAGCAGAAGTTATCTTTGCTAAAATCCCTCTCTGATTAACTAGATAGCAATCTTTTACCTCTGCTATCCATTAATCAAATCGTAGGTTTCAAGAGAATCGTGAATTTCATTCAAAGTACCCGCACAAACCGATCGCGATGTATTTTTCCTTCACGGTTCCCTGACTGCGAAATACTTTTCACCACAGGAGGGAATCTAAATGTCGTTTCAAATAAATCAATCGAGTTGTGACATGCCGCTCTCGCAGCGCGGCGTCGAAACAACGAAGATTTCATACCGCTCGTTGTGCATGCGAGCCGCCGCCGGTTTTACGCTGGCAATGTCAATATCTTTTATCGGTATCGACAAAAGCTATGCTGCCGAACATGTTATCGAGATGACTGCAGAAGATATTGCAGACGATGGCTTCGGCAACAAATTACTGGCTTATAAAATGCTCAGCCACAAAGTGGATGGCCTGGACGTCACCGACCGGTACAGTCCCAATGCCACCATCCCAGGACCGATCATCGAATTAACCGAGGGCGACAAAGTCAAGCTGACACTGTTTAATACGATCTCGGGCGATTATCCGGTCAAAGGAATCAGCCAGCAGGTCAGCGTACACGTGCATGGCGTTCACTACAGAATCCTGAGCGATGGAACGCTCAAAGTCATCAATAGAATCCAAGACGAAGGTGCTGGAGAAGGCCCTGAAAATACTTTTGTATCGTATGAATATGAGTGGGATGTTGCACCCGGAACCGCAGGAACCTGGGCATACCACGATCACAATTACGAAAACCACAATGGTGCGGAGCATAAAGGTTTATTCGGCGCAATCATCGTCAATCCGGCTGCCAATCCCAAACCCCACAATGCATTTAAATATTCGAAAGAATATGTGCTCTATCTCGGGGACGATGCTTTCTGGGGTGTGGAAATCGATAGCGCCACCAAAAAGCAAACCAAGCACGGCGTCAATCCGACACTCAACGCACCTAAAAACACCGATGTCCGGTTTCATCTCATTGCTTTAGGCACGGATCTCCATCAATTCACATTGAACGGCTATAAATGGCTCGATCCGGGTACACCCAAGCTTATCAATCAAGCCGCAATCGGCCCTCTGGAAAAACACGTTTTCTATGTCAGAGCCAAAAACAGCACGCAATACATGGATAACAACTTTTCAAATAAATTACTGGGCATGAAAGGCAACTTTATTGTTGATTAATAAGCAAATATGCATCCCAATATTAAGGATCACATCATGAATGAACAGATTATAAGATTCAATAAACGCATTGCGGCAATGGCAATCCATATCCTATTTGCCATCGCTTTGTTGTCATCGTCGATGGCAATGGCCGCGATACATAATTTTAGTTTTACCGCCAAAACCTTACCTAACGGGCAATTAGGCTACGCGATGGGCGCCGCCGAAGCCGTGATTCCCGGACCGGCCGTGTTCGTCAAACAAGGCGATACCATTCAGGTTACGCTGACCAACGACACCGCGACCGACGTTGGCTTCAATGTGCCGGGGCTGGTCAACAGCAATACCGCAAAAGCCAAACCGGGTGAAACCCAGAGCTACACGTTACATGCCAACAAAACCGGTACCTATGTGTATCACGGCGATAGCAATGGCAAAGAGTTGCTAGGGTTGTTTGGTGCCATCATCGTCGACAAGAAGAATGGTCCGATCGACAGTTTCGTCGATGGCAACGGCAGTATCGTTCCGGTCACACAAGCCGATCTGGATAAACAATTTGTATTGTTTATGGTCGGCTCGACCTTCTGGGGTACCGAAATCGCAGCGGATGGCGTGCAAAAACCACTTTGGGCAGCGCCTGATCTGGGCGCGGTTGAAAACGATCTGGTACGCTTTCATGTGTTATCGGTAGGGCCTGGACACACCTTCCACTTACATGCGCACCGCTGGCTCAAGACCGATACCGCCACCGTGATTGACACCAAACTGCTGGCCGATGGCACCGATACCCACAGCTTCACTATTAAAGCCGGCAGCGGCGTCGGTCCCGGCGATTGGCAATTCCACTGTCACTTGATCGCACACATGGAAGCCGGCATGCACGGCAGTTTCCGCGTTGATCCAGCCGGTGGAGACGGTCACAGCGCTGTTGGCGCATCGCCTTATGGCAATATCCTGCTGGGCGCGCGTCCTTCCGAACCCGGCTTGGTGACATTGCAAGTCAGCGACGAACCGGCAAGCTGGTTTAGAAGTCCGCGTGGCGATGCCATCGTTGGATTGCCTTTCGATATCAAAACCAAATCGCTGGAAGTCATCTATCCAGGCAGCAGCGTCAATTTCATCATGTCCGATACCCATGGCGTGCACACTATCAGTACGCTGTTATGGCCTACCGGCGCGCATCATATGCCATTCGATCAAAGTTCCGCCTACCGTGGCGGCGGTATCGTCAAACTGACGACACCGGGACTGTACGTGTTTACTTGTAAAGTGCATCCGTACATGTTCGGCGCGGTGATTGTCGACGATCCGGAAACCGAAGGGCTTGATTTAGGTAATCCGGCAATGGACTATAAGATCAATCTGGTGACCGGCATCAGCGGCTTGCCAACCAGCAGCGATCTCGCAGTTCGTTTGCTCAGAACGTTCTTCGTGGCTACTTCACCCAGCAATTGGCAGGATTATTCATCCGGTATCTGGAACTTAAAATTTCCAACCCTGCCGGTTAGAATTTCCGGCGCTCCGTTTGGAAACGTTACGGATGGCGGCCTAGCCTTGGCGTTATCCGCGTTGAATGTGATCGATGCGCCTTTAGCCGTGGGTACAGCGCCTGCAGTGCCTGGCGTTGGGGAAGTATGGATCAACACGCAATTCGAGAAAACCGCCGGTAAATACAAACCCGGTACCACGACCGTTATCGATACCAGCAACTGGACGGTTAAACGCAAAATCGCATTGCCGGAAATCAACAACAACAATCCGCATAATATGTGGCCAAGCCGCGATCAATCGGTGATTTATCAAACCCAATGGTTTGATACCAAATTATCGATCATTGATCGTGAAACCGGCGCATTGATCAAAAACATCACCGTTGGCAATACCCCGTCGCATGTGGTAACGCTACCTTCCAACGATGACCTTACCATTGCGATCAATGGCGAGAACGGTATTGCAATCATGCCTGCCGGCACGACTACGCTCAGCAAAATGCTGCCAACGCAAGCGCATGGCCATACCTCAGCCAACCCGCATGGTCATTGGGTAAGCGCTGACGGCACCAAGATTGTGACGCCGAACATCAATACCAATGACATTGGTGTTTATGGTTCTTCCGGCGGCATACTGGCGCGCACGCCAACCGGTAATAATGCGCCGGGCGCTCATCCGATTGCGATCGGCATGATGCCGGATTCGAGCAAAATCTACGCGGCTAACCTGCTGCATCATTCACTATCGGTGCTTGACGGCGCAACCGGTACATTGCTGAAAACCATCAATCTGATCGCGGACTACAATCCGATCGATGGCAGCTTTGCCGATAATGACGGCAACGGCGCGATAGCCGTCGGTGTGCTGCCGATTCAAACGCCGGTTTCTCCGGATGGCAAAGCCGTGGTGATTGCTTCAACCGGCGGTCAAATCGTGATCGTCGATACCGCAACCGATACCATTGTCAAAATGCTGCCGTGCGATCCGGGTTGTCACGGCGCTAACTTCGGCGCGAAACAGGGTGGCGGCTATTACGCTTATGTAACTACCAAATTCGGTAACCGGTTGACGGTAGTCGATGTGGATCCGAACGGTGACGGCAATCTCAGCGACGCCACCATTGCCGGTTATGTTTCTCTGGTGGATACTGCCGGTACAGCCAAAGACGATACCGTCAGTGGCTTACCGGGATTCGGCGGACAAGGGGTATTGGCAGTCCCGAACGTTTATAACGGTTGGGTGCAAAACTTGCCGGACGAATGGAAAGCCGGTTTGACCGCAGCCCAAAAAAATCCAGTCGGGGATTAGTTAAATCGGAGACATCCGTTTTGTCACGGATGATCTCCTGAGAAATTTGTAATTCATCGAAGCGGCTAACACTTTCGTGTTAACCGCTTCTCTTCGATTGGGAACAGGAATTAGGATGATGTCTGTTTCAATGCCGGATAACACCGGATCATACCCCCCCAAAAAAAACACCCCACTAAGTACATAGTGAGGTGCTAAGGCTTCGTTTCGCACTATCTGGCTGCGAACGAACAAAATAATCTAATAAATCAATCAAACAAAATTATTTGATTCTGAATGATGCGGATCTTAGAAACCGATACCGACATAGCCACCGGTAGTCATGCCGCTAAAGCTGGAACCATCCAATCCGCCGGGTACATGGTGGTAGCGCGCATCGACACCAACGAAGAAATCC
>FRDC01003509.1_pt1 | contig 107934 bp, 106 predicted proteins | sample 1106171 | NCBI WGS metagenome assembly FRDC01 (sample SAMEA3930566, study PRJEB13176) | freshwater metagenome | biome: Drinking water system; feature: drinking water; material: water | place: Singapore | collected 2014-12-20
CAGCAGGAGCAGGTGGCCCAGCCCGAGCGGCTCGGGCCGGTGGTGAGCAGTCAGGACGCGCGTGCCGGCCAGGTTGGCTATTACACGGGCCAGACATCCACGGCGACCAAGACGGATACGCCGATCCTCAACACGCCGCAGTCGATCACGGTGCTGACCAAGGAATTCATCCGCGACAGCGCGTTCACTTCGATCGGCGAAGCGGTGCGTTATGTGCCCGGCGTAATTCCGCATCAGGGCGAAGGCAATCGCGACGACGTGGTGATCCGCGGCCAGCGCAGCAACGCCGACTTCTTCGTCAACGGCATTCGCGACGACGTGCAGTACTATCGCGACTTCTACAACATCCAGCGTCTTGAAGTGCTGAAAGGGCCGGATGCGATGATCTTCGGCCGCGGCGGTGGCGGCGGCATCATCAACCGCGTGACGAAGGAAGCGGACGGCGTGCCGATCCGCGAGATCACCGTCGGCGGCAACACCTATCCCGGAGCGCGCGTGCAGATGGACGTCGGCCAGGCGGTGACGCCGGACCTCGCAGTGCGCCTGAACGCGTTCTACGAGAACACCGAGTCGTATCGCGACTTCTACAAGCTCGAGCGTTACGGCATCAATCCGACGGTCACCTACGCGCCGAACGACCAGACGCGCATCAAGCTCAGCTACGAGTATCTGCACGACGATCGCACCACCGATCGCGGCATTCCCTCGCAGGTCCGTCCCGGCGGCGCGCTGCCGCTGTTTGCGTATCGCACCGATCCGTCGACGTTCTTCGGCAATCCGAACCTGAACTATGCGCTGACCGACGTGCATATCGCGACCGGCGTGATCGAACATGACTTCGATAACGGCCTGAAGGTGAAGAACACCTCGCAATACGCGAATTACCAGAAGTTCTATCAGAACATTTTTCCGGGTGGTGCGGTGAACCTCGCCGACACGAGCGTCAACCTCAGTGCCTATAACAACGAGAACGATCGGCAGAATCTCTTCAACCAGACCGATTTCACCTACAAGGTGAACACCGGCTTCGTGCGCCACACCATTTTGTTCGGCGGAGAAGTCGGCCATCAGTCGGGCTTGAGTTTCCGCCAGTCGGGCCTTTTCAACGGCACGACACCTAGCCTCGCGGTCAATCCGCTGTTCCCGACGAGCTATGTCCCGGTGACGTTCGCCAACCGGCGCAACACCGTCATGGGCACCACGTTCAACGACGCCAACAACACCTACAAGCTCGATCTCGGCGCGGTCTATCTGCAGGATCAGATCGAAATCACCAAGTATCTGCAGATCATCGGCGGCGTGCGCTTCGATCGCTTCGATCTTGAATCGCGCGATCGCGTGACCGGCGCTGTCTTCAGTCGTACCGACAATCTCGTGTCGCCGCGCGCGGGCGTCGTGTTGAAGCCGGTCGACAACGTCTCGATCTACGGCAGCTACAGCGTGTCGTATCTGCCGAGCGCGGGCGATCAGTTCAGCACGCTGGCGGCGGGCACGATCGTTGCCGATCCGGAAAAGTTCGAGAACAAGGAAGTCGGCGTGAAGTGGGAGCTGAACCCGCGCCTGCGCGTCGATGCGGCCGTCTACGAGCTTGAACGGACCAACCAGCGCTTCCCGGATCCGAACAACGCCGGCTTCTTCATCCTGAGCGGCAAGACCCTGACGCGCGGTTTCGAAACCAGCGTTTCGGGTTACATCACCGACCAGTGGCAGATGATCGGCGGCTACGCCTACACCGATGCCCGCATCACCGGCGCGACGTCGGCGACCATCACCCCGGGCAAGCGCGTCGGCCTCGTGCCGTACAACACCTTCTCGCTGTGGAATCGCTACAACTTCAACCAGAGCTTCGGTGCCGGCGTCGGCGTGATCTACTACTCGGACTTCTACGCCTCGTCAGACGACACCGTGCGGTTGCCGTCGTTCACCCGCGTCGACGCGGCGCTTTACTTCCGCATCAACAACATGTGGCGGGCGCAGCTCAACGTCGAGAACGTGTTCAACACCAAGTACATCTCGACTGCGGACGGCAACAACAACCTGACGCCGGGCTCGCCGCGTGTGGCGCGCGTCACCGCGACGGCAAACTTCTGAAGGCGCTGCTCGCCGCCCGATGCCCCCATAAGTCGGTGGCGAGGCAGCCTTGATGGAAAGGGAGCGGCAATCGCCGCTCCCTTTTCTTCGCTTGATGCGAGGGTCAGCCGAAGGTGAAGGCGTAGGCCTGCACGCCGGAATCGTGGAAGCGAATCTCGAAGGTGCGGTCGCTCAAATCGCCTTGCCGGATCAGCTGATACAGCCGCTGCTCGCTGACGGTGCCGTTGCCGTCGGCATCGATGTCAACGCCGCGGCTCGCGCCGGGCGGCTTGCCGTCGATGGTGACGGTGAAGCGCACGGGCTTGCCGTCGGCGCCGGGTCCGAGCACGAGATGCAGATCGCGCGCGTGGAAGCGATAGACGATGCTGCCGTCGTTGCCGTCGAGCGAGGCTTGCTCCTCGCCGATCGTCCATTCGCCGGACAGTGCCCACTGGTTGAGGGCGGGCGTCACTGACACATAGCGGCGGCGCTCGTTCTTGACGATGCCGCCGGGCGAGGCGAAGTTCTCGGCGCGATCGTAGCCGACATAAGTCTCGTGCGACTTGACCGCGGCCATGTCGATGGATGCCGCTTCCGCACCGGTCGCTTTCACCGAGACGAGTTCGGGCTTCACGTTGGTCTGACCGGCTTCCGCGAGCAGCTTCTGGATCATACGCTCGGACTTGTCGTAATCGCCCTCGCCGAAATGCTGATGACGCACCACGCCCTGCGCGTCGATGAAGTAGTGCGCCGGCCAGAAGTTGTTGTTGAACGCGCGCCAGACCGCGTAGTTGTTGTCGATGGCGACGGGGTAGGTGATCTGGTGGGTCGCGATCGCTTTCTTGACGTTGTTGACGTTGCGCTCGAACGCGAACTCCGGCGTATGCACGCCGATGACGACGAGGCCCTGATCCTTGTACTTGTCGGCCCAGGCGCGGACATAAGGGACCGCACGAATGCAATTGATGCAGGAGTAGGTCCAGAAATCGATCAGGACCACCTTGCCTTTCAGTCCGGCTGCGGTCAGCGGCGGCGAGTTGAGCCACTCCATCGCGCCGTCGAGCGACGGCATCGGCTTGTCGAGCACCGACTTCGGCGCCGTGTCCGGCTTGGCCGACATCATCATGCCGCCGCCGGCCATCATGGCGTTGTTGCCGCTCATCATCATGCCGCCACCGGTCATGGCGCCACCACTCATCGCGGGGCCGCCGCTCATCATCGCACCGCCACTCATGGCGGGACCCGTCATCGCAGGACCGGTCATGGCAGGCCCGCCCGACATCGCAGCGCCGCCGCGCATGGCGTTCGACGGCGCCGTGTTGGCCGAATGTGATGGATGCAGCCGATCCAGCAGCGACTGTTCGATCGAGGTCGTGCTGCCGACGGAGAGGCTGGTGAGATAACCGGTGTCGAGCCCGGCGGAGATCACCGCGACCGATGCGAGCACCAAAGCGCCGAGCCCGCGGCGGATCCATTCGCCTGCGCCGAGCGATTGCTTCATGGCGGCGTACGCCCGCCCGCCGACGAGCAGCGCCAGCGCCAGCGAGGCCGCAGCACCCGCGGCATAGGCGACGAGCAACAGCGTGCTCTCGACATTGGCGCCCTTGATCGCGGCGCCGGTGAGAATGAGGCCCAACACCGGCCCGGCGCATGGCGCCCACAACAGACCTGTCGCGACGCCGAGCACAAACGACGGCCACACCGAGTTGTCGCCGTTGGTCTCCGCCGATTGCACCAGCCGTCCGCCGAGCGCGACCAGGGGCTGCGTCAGCCGATCGGCCAGCGCGGGGAACAGCAGGGTCAGGCCGAACAGCGCCAGCAGCGCCATCGCAGCGAAGCGGCCGTATTCGTTAACGGTGACCACCCAGTTGCCGGCGACCGACGCCAGCGTGCCGATCAGCGCGAAGGTCAGCGCCATGCCGGCGAGCATGGGCAGCCCGCTGCGAACAAACGGCTTGTCAGCCCGCGCGAACACGAACGGCAGCACCGGCAGAATGCAGGGACTGACGATGGTCAAAACACCGGCGAGAAAGGCCAGCAGAAACAGAAGCATGGTCGGTAGTCTCCGGGTGAGAACCAGGGAGTTACGTCTTGCATTGCCGAACCCTTACGCCGGCTGAAGTGATAAATATGTGATTGGTCGGAGCGTAACGTGCGGCGACTTGGCGCGGGTCTGTTCTGCGTCAGCCGAGCTTGCGGATCGCGGCCTTCAGCGGCACGGCGGCCTTGGCGTAGTCGGACCACGGCTTGGTTTTGCGCAAGAGTGCCGGCGCGGTGCGCAGCGTGGAGGCTTTCGGATCGAGGCCCTTCTTGACCAGCGACCAGGCGATCGGCATCGACACGGTGGCTCCCTCACGGGCCCGCGGCGAGAGCGGGCCGACCGCGGTCGATTTGCGGTCGTTGCGCAGATAGTCGAGGAAGATCTTCCCCGTACGCGCGGCCTTCGACATCTTGATCAAATAGCGGTCGGGACTGTCGGCGGCCATCTGCGCGCAGATGGTTTGTGCGAAGGCCTTCGCCTGCTGCCAGGTGACGCGATCGCGCGCGCTGTGCGACAGCGGCGTCACCACATGCAGGCCCTTGCCGCCGGTGGTCTTGCAGAAGGTGACGAGGCCGCAGGCTTCCAGCCGCTCTTTCATTTCCTTGGCGGTCGCGATCACATCCTCGAACGAGAGGCCCGGCGCCGGATCGAGATCGAAGATCAAGCGTCCCGGAACGGTCGGCTCGTCCGGCGCGCAGTTCCACGGATGCAGTTCGAGCCCGCCGCTCTGCGCCACCGCGATCAGGCCCTCGATGCTGTCGATCTGCAGATACGGCTTCTTGTCGTCGGAGATTTTCACCTCGTTCAGGTGCTCGGATTTGCCGGGCATCGCATGGCGCTGGAAGAATGTCTCGGCCTCGATGCCGTCGGGCGCGCGGACGATGGAGCAGGGGCGGCCGGCAATGTGCGGCAGCATCCAGTCGCCGACGGCTTCGAGATACTGCGCGAGGTCGAGTTTGGTGACGGGCTTGCCGTCGCCGCCATCGGGCCACAGCGCCTTGTCCGCGTTGGAGATGGTGAGGTCCAGCACTTGCGCCGAGCGTGAGCGGCTGCCGCCGCGCTGCGCCTTGAATTTCGCGGCGCGCTTCGCTGCGCGGTCGCTCGATGCTGTCGTTTTCTTGGTGGAGGTTTTGCTCGCAGCGCGCATCGCTTCGGCGTGAACCTCGCGCGCGGGTTTGTCTTGGCGCAAGCCCTTGAATGCGGCCTGCCGCACCATGCCGTCAGGCGTGAAACCGGCGAATTCGATTTCGGCCACAAGCTCAGGCTTTAGCCAGTGAATATCCTTGCCGCCTTTCGGCGCGGACTTGCCGCTGAACGGGCTTTCCTTTGCGGCGGCGGCCTTCAGCGCCGGCATGATCTGTTTGACGGTCTCGCTGTCGTAGCCGGTGCCGACGAGGCCGCTGTAGATCAACTCTCCGTTCTTATGGACGCCGGCCATCAGCGAACGAAATTTGCCGTTCGTCGTTTTCCAGCCGCCGATGACCACCTCATGGCCCGGGCGAATTTTTATCTTCTTCCAGCCGATGCTGCGGCCGGAGCGATACGGCGCGTCGATGCGTTTCGAGATGATGCCCTCAAGGCCGTTGCTGCCGGCGGATTCGAGAATGGCGTCGCCGTCGGCTTCGAAGTGTTCGGCGTAGCGGAGCATGGCACTCCGCTTCGGCAACAGCGCTCGCAGCCGCTCTTTGCGATCGAGCAGCGGCAATTGCCGCAAGTCCTCGCCTTTGGCGAACAGCAGATCGAAGGCGAAGAAGACAAGATCGCCGGTGTCGTTGTCGGCGATGGCAGCCTGCAGCCCCGAGAAATCCGGATTGCCCTTGTCGTTCAGCGCGACGATCTCGCCGTCGATGAGAGCATCGGGCAGCTTCGCAGCCGCCTTTGCGATCTCCGGAAACTTGTCCGTCCAGTCGAGGCCCTTGCGGGTACTCAGTGTCGCGGCGCCGTCCTCGATCCGCAGCTGCACGCGATAGCCGTCGAACTTGATCTCATGCACCCACCCGTCGCCGGCCGGCGGCCGTGTGGCGGTCTCGCACAGTTGCGGTGGGACGAACGCCGGCATGTTGGCCTTCACTGGCTTCGCTGCTTTCGTTTTCGCGGGTGCCGCGGCGGGTTTCGCTGCCGCCGCTCGCTTCGATCCGTTGGCACGCTGTTCAGCCGCGAGGCCGTGGTTCGAATCCCACACGGCGGCCTTGCCGGCGGTCCGCTTGCTCATCATGAACGGCGTCGGCGCCTTGCCGGTGCCCGCGGCGATTTCCTTCAGCGTGCGGCCTGAGGCGACCGAGCGATCGTTCTTCAGTACCGCCTCGTTGCTGCCGGGCTCGGCATATTCATCGCGATGTTTGATCAGGAGCCAGTTGGTGCGCTTGCCGCCGTTGCGGTCATGCTTCATCCGCACCAGCACGAACTCGCCCTTCACCTTCTCGCCCATCAACGCGAACTTGAAGTCGCCCTTGGCAAGACCCTTCTCCGGATCGTCCGACAGCCAAAAGCCGCGGTCCCAGATCGCGACTGTGCCGCCGCCATACTGGCCCTTCGGAATCACGCCCTCGAAGTCACCGTAGTCGAGCGGATGATCCTCGACCTCGACCGCGAGCCGCTTCTGACTTGGATCGAGGGAAGGGCCGCGTGTCACCGCCCACGACTTGAACACGCCATCCATCTCGAGCCGAAGATCGAAATGGAGGCGCGTCGCATCGTGCATCTGGATGACGAAGCGCGGCAGCTTGGCGCGCGCGACCTTGGCTTGCCCGCTCGGCTCGCTGGTCTTGGTGAAGTCGCGCTTCGTGCGATAGGTGGTGAGGTGCTCGCGGGCCATCGCTGTTCAATGCAGTCCGGAACCGGGAGTGCCGGCTCTCACGACTTTTTCTTGTTGCTGTTGGCGGGAGTCCTGGCCGCGCTTTTGCGCAGCGCGTCCTTCAGGTCGATCGGGACGTCGTGCTTCTTCAGGAGATCGGCGAACGCCTCGTCGGCGAGGTCCTGAAAGGTTGCCATCCGGTCGCGGCCGAGCAGCGTCAGTGCATGCATCATCTCATCATCGAGGGCGATGAGCTTGCGTGCCACGGAGCTCAGCCGGCCTTGCGCTTGGCCGCCGTGGCGCGGGCCGGAGCCTTGGTCTCACGCTTGGCGGGCTTGGTCTCGGACTTGTTGTCAGACTTGGCCTTCTGCGCGCCTTTGCCCTGGATCGGTAGCAGCATCTCGCGCTGACCTTCGACGCGCTTCTTGGTCTTGCCGGCCTTTTTGGCGGGGGCGTTCTCGTTCGCGACCGGCGCAGCCTTGCCGGTGCCCTTGAGGCTCTGCTTCAAGGCGTCCATCAGGTTGATGACATTGCCTTCGGTCTTCACCTTGGCGCGCGGCACCGGCCGGCCCGCCTGCTTCTCATTGATCAGTTCGATCAGTGCGCTCTCGTAATGGTCGACGAAATTCTCGGGCTCGAAGTGGCCGGACTTCTGATCGACGATGTGCTTGGCGAGATCGAGCATATCCTTGGTGATCTTCACGTCCTGGATGCCGTCGAAGTATTCGCTCTCGTTGCGCACTTCATACGGATAGCGCAGCAGCAGACCCATCAGGCCCTTGCCGCGTGCCTCCAGCGCAACGACGTGCTCGCGGTTGGTCAGCACGAGGCGCGCGAGCGCGACCTTGTTGGTGGCGCGAATGGTGTCGCGGATCACGGCATAGGCGTCATGGCCAACCTTGCCGTCCGGCACGAGGTAGTACGGGCGCACGACATAGAGATCGTCGATCTCGTCGCGCGGCACGAACGTGTCGATGTCGATGGTGCGGTTGGAGTCGAGCGCGATGTTGTCGAGCTCGTCCTTGGTGACCTCGATGTAGCTGTCGGTGTCGACCTTGTAGCCCTTGACGATATCCTCGTTGTCGACGTCCTCGCCGGTTTCAGCGTCGACGCGCTGATACTTGATGCGGTTGCCGGTGCGCTTGTTGATCTGGTTGAACGAGACCTTCTCGGTCTCGGACGTTGCCGGGTACAGGGCAACGGGGCAGGTCACCAGCGAAAGGCGCAGGAAACCCTTCCAATTCGCACGCGGGGCCATCGACTTAAACTCCGGAACACAACAAGAGGATGATACCGATCATACCACGACGCATGACACTCTCCGAGTCAGGATGATGGTAAACGTTCTCACCGCGCTAGTGGTTGCATGCGCAACAGCCACGACAGATTGCGCCGATGCGCATATGTTCTGCATGCGTTCTTTCGGCTGCGACATCCCGATCAAGTGATGAAACGTGCCTCTCGTCCGCGTCGTATTCCCGGACAGGGTTCATCTGATGGGAGACAGGGTGATGCGTCGGGTTGATTCAAAGGGGTTGGGTTCATTGGGTTTGATCGTGGCGGTGGCGATGGGTGCCGGCACGCCGGTCGCGCAAGCGGCGGAAGGTGACCTGTCTGGAGCCTATCTGATGAACGGCGTCAGCCTGAAGCCGAACTCCCCCACCTATGCCGGCGAATGCAACCTCACGCTTAAGGGCGAAGTCTACGACGTCGACTGCGTCAACACCGGCTCCGGCGACAAATACAAGGGCAAGGGTTTGCGCCGCGGCGAACAGTTCTCGCTTTATCTCGGCGAATATCTCTTGGTCTATCGCATCGGCGCCGACGGCACGCTCGACGGCAACTGGGCGCATGCGGACTCCGACGACTACGGCAAGGAAACGCTGAAGCCGAAGAAGTAAGACCCGCTTACGCTGCGCCGCAGCGCTTTGACCGGCGCTGCGATCGGTCTATTGTCGTTTCAGGATTTGTCCTGCAAACGGCCATCATGATCTTTCGTCAGCTGTTCGACAGCGTTTCCGGAACCTACACATATCTGATCGCAAGCCGCCGTGGCGGCGAAGCTCTGATCATCGATCCGGTGATCGAGAAGGTCGATCGCTATCTGCAGCTCGTCAACGAACTCGACCTCAAGCTGGTGAAGGCGGTGGATACGCACATCCATGCCGATCACATCACCGGGCTCGGTGCGCTGCGCGACCGCACCCATTGCATCACGGTGATGGGTGAGATGAGCAAGGTCGACGTCGTGTCCATGCGCGTCGGCGAGGGCGACAAGTTGACGGTCGAAGGCGTCAGCCTCGACGTGCTCTATACGCCGGGACATACGGACGACTCCTACAGCTTCCTGATGGGCGATCGGGTCTTTACCGGCGATACGCTGTTGATCCGCGGCACCGGACGCACCGATTTTCAGAACGGCGATCCGCGCAAGCAGTACGAGTCGCTGTTCGGCAAACTGTTGAAGCTGCCGGACGACACGCTGGTTTTCCCGGCGCATGACTACAAGGGCGAGACGGTCTCGACCATCGGCGAGGAGAAGGCGTTCAATCCGCGTCTGCGGGTCAAGTCGATGGACGAGTACGTCGATCTGATGAACAACCTCAATCTGCCGAATCCGAAGATGATGGACGTGGCTGTGCCGGCCAACCTGCATCAGGGCTTGGCGCAGGCGGAGATCGCGCGGCGCGGCTGGGCGGTGACGGCATCCGAAGCGCAAGGGTTGCTCGGCCGGGAGGATGTGACGCTCGTCGACTTACGCGAGGTGAGCGAGCGCAAGCGGCATGGCTTGATACCCGGCACGTTGCATGCGCCATACACCTCGCTGCAGGAAAATATCGGTGTCGGCGGGCTGCTGCACGCGCTCGCGCGCGACAAGCGCATCGTGTTCTACTGTGCCTATGGTGAGCGCTCTGCAATGGCGGTGCAGGCGGCGCAGGACAATGGCCTCAAGTCCGCGTGCCATATCGACGGCGGCATCGATGCCTGGAAGAAGGCCGGCGGCCCGGTCGTGGCGGGATAATATTCACCGCCGTCTTTGTCATTGCGAGCAACGCGAAGCAATCCAGTCATAACCTCAGGCTGGATTGCTTCGTCGCTGACGCTCCTCGCAATGACAAGATTGAGGCTACCGCCCCGGAAAAATCGCGTTGCTCGGCGTGCGCCGGTCGGTGATCTGTTGACCGAACAGGCTTGCGATCAATTCCACCACCACGCGGGCGGTGCGGCCGCGTTCGTCGAGGAACGGGTTCAGCTCGACAATGTCGACGGAACGCACCAATCCGGAATCGTGCAGCAACTCCATGATCAGATGCGCCTCGCGATAGGTGGCGCCGCCGGGCACGGTGGTGCCGACGCCCGGCGCCAGCGTCGGATCGAGGAAGTCGACGTCGAAGCTTAAGTGGAGCACGCCGTTGCGGGCCTTCACCCGCTCGATGGTCTGGCGGATCGGCACGCCGACGCCGAACTCATCGATCTCGCGCATGTCGACGAGCGGGATATTACGCTCGTGCACCAGCACTTTTTCCAACGGATCGATGGAGCGGATGCCGAACAGGCCGAGCTGGCTCGGCGTGATCGCGGCGCGCGGCTCGGCATTGCCGAGGAGCCCGTCGAGGCCGGGTTCGCCGCAGAGAAACGCCGACGACATGCCGTGCATGTTGCCGGAGATCGTCGTCATCGGCGTGTTGTAGTCGGCATGCGCATCGAGCCAAAGCACGAACAGCTCGCGCCCCTGCGCCTGCCAGTGGCGGGCGACGCCGTTGATCGTTCCCATCGCGAGGCTGTGATCGCCGCCGAGAAACAGCGGCGTCGCGCCCGATTGCATCAGCTTGTGCGCGTGCGGGCTGATGGTGCGGGTCCAGGTCTGGATGTCGCGATACTGTTTGGCTTTCGCGGGCGGCGGATCGTCCGCGACCGGCGCGCCCGCGATGGTGAGGTTGCCGTGATCTTCCACTGCGATGCCGAGCTGTTCCAGAACCGCGGGCAATCCCGCCGTGCGCAGCGCGTCCGGCCCCATTAGGGTGCCGCGCTGCGACGCGCCGATATCGACGGGGATGCCGAGCAGGGCAACGCGCTTGGTATGATCGGTCATGCTATTGGTCCGTTTGCCTCGCACGCTGAATGCGTACGGGATCGTAGCATGAGGCTGCGACGGCTTTCAGACCTTGAAGCGAATCTAGGCCTTAAAGTAGGTCACCTGTTGACTGGTGGCGAGCAATTTGCCGTCCGGCGACCACAGCTCCGTCATTTGATCGCTGTAGCTCTTGTGGAACACGCTGGCGTCCGCCGTGCCGAGTACATGCTCCGTGTTCGCGGCGGCAAGATCGTCCGCGTCGGCGTGGAAGTAAACCGTCATCGACACGGTGCCGATCGGCACCAGCTGCCGGCGCACGTGAAAGATGCGGGCGAAGAAGGCATCGCTCATCGAGGCGAGCGAAATCGCGTCGACCTTGCGCGGTACGGTATCGCGAATCCACAGCGTGCTGCGGGCGCTCGCGGGCTTCTCGAACGGCGCGCTGGTGGTTTGCGGCCGGCCTTCGGTGAAGCGGAACTGATACTGCCCGACCCACGGCGCGGCGCCGTTGTTCGGATAGATCTCCGCTTCCGCGAACGGTGTCGTGTGCGGCATCGTCCTTTCCTGATGCGACCAGGTCGGGCGGCGTTGTGCAAAAACGGCCGTCGCAAACGCGGCGACTTCGCCGTTCTGGCTGAGTTCGACCGACCAGTGCTGCGACGAGCGGTTGGTTTTGATCACGCGCGCGTTCAGGTCGAACGGGCCGCGCGCGAGCGGCGCGCAGTAGTTCACCGTCAGCGCCAGCGGATCGCCCTGTCGCTCCGGATGATCGGCCATCGCGCGCAGCATGACGCCAGCGGTCGCGCCGCCGAACGGACCGATGAAAGCCCAGTAGGCATCGCTGGTGTGGCCGCGCAGCTGGCCGTCGATGGTGGTCACTTGGGTGGCGATATCGAACGGATCGTCAATCGGCGTTTTCGCGTCCACGGCGGCTCTCTCGTCTCTTGATCTTGTTGGCCGCAGTGTCGGCGAAAACGGCGCGCAGTTCAATGATGACGAACGTAATTGACTGCGAGTTTCGGGCAGCAGCGAGATCAACCGCGCAAGCGAAAGCTCGCGCGATCCATCGTGGTGTGTCAGGAAACCGCCGGTGTCGTTATTTCACGCAGAGCGCGACGCCGTCGCCGGTGCACTGGCCCGCGTCTTTGCCGGTGATCGTGCCGGCGCCGCTTGCGCAGGTTACTGCTGCAACCTCGCCGCCGCTCGCGCAGGTCAGCGCACCGCTTCCGCGCACGATATAAACGTTTGCTGCACCGGCGGCGCCCGCAGCTCCAGCTGTACCTGCGTCACCCTTGGGACCGGCCGGGCCTGCAGGCCCTGCGGGACCAGCTGATCCGGCAGGTCCAGCGGGACCAGCCGTTCCGGCTGCGCCAGCGACGCCCTGCTCACCCTTGTCGCCCTTCGCGCCTTGCGGTCCGGCAGGACCCTTCAACCAGTCGCAGCCGCCAAGGCCGAGCGCTATGACCATGACCGCAAGTGTCGCCACCTTCCGCATCGATATCCCCTTCGCTTGCATTTGATGAGTACGCGTCCGGCGGGCGCCGGCGCGGAGAATGTTCGCTGTCGAGATGGCGCATTGTGTGCGAAGGCCGCACGACAATTCAATGAAAGGCGGCAGGTATAATCTGCGGACGAATGACGCGGCCCTGGCTCTGGAGCTGAGCGGCCCTGGCTCTGGAGCTGACAGGAACTGACACACAGGTGGGTTATAATTTTCGCTCATCGAACAAATACAGAACATTTTAATAAGTATCTGATATCATTGTGATTCGAGGCGCTCTGCGTACCAGATATGGGGGCTGCCGGAGAGTGAGATCACCACATGTCCGCCACGAGCCTGCCGTTCGCCCTGACCCGCATTGCCGATTTCGCCCGGCCGCTCTCGCGGCTGCATGCGCTGACGCGTCGCGTTACCGTCGCCGATGACGATATCGATCGCGCGTTCAATGACGCATGCCTCTCGATCTGGGGCTACACCATCGACGACGTCACCGACGATCTGTTCTCGGATGAGGATCACGTGTGGCTCGACACGCTCGATGAGGCGACTGCACGCATCTTCGCGGCCGAGCACGGCTACGACCTCGTCGACGACACCGGCATGCTCACCGACTGGTGGGGCTTCTGCTGGATGATCCTCGCCGAGAAACGCGGACTGCTCACGCCGGACAATCGGGAAGCCGCGCGTCTTGCGATGGAAGAGAAGTATCTCGCCAATCCGAACGTGATCGGCGTGATCGTGAAGCGCTAAGTTTCACGTCATTCTGGGGCGCGAGCACTTGCGAGCGAACCCGGAATCCATAACCCCTGTGCCAATTGTTTTAGATGATCAGTCACGTCTGATCTTCGCCACACATCCGCTGCGGCGTATGGATTCCGGGCCCGCGCCAAACGGCGCGTCCCGGAATGACGACTTAATTACACCGGCTCGTAGGTTTCCGACGTGCAGGGGCTGGACCCGTCAACGAGCTGGCGGTTGCCGATCTTGCCGTTATCGATCGAAAGCAGGTAGGTCTGTGTTCCGATCGAGCGCCCGGTCACGCCGGCGACTTCGGCACGCACGCATGCTGTCCAGCCCGGTCCGGACGCATTTCGGCGGGGAAGCGACACGCGCACGTTTTGCGGCGGCGTACGGGTGGCGAAGAACTGTCCGTTGTTGTCGCGCAGCAACGCCTTCACATCTGGGATGACTTCAGGCGTCACCGGCGCCGACTTGTAACGCAGCGACTCGGGAACAAAGGTGGCGTTGCTGTCGGCATAGCCGCAGCCGCCGGCCGAGACGGCGATCGCACACAACATCGCGACAGTCACAAGACGCATGACAACGACCCGACTTGAACCGGGATATTATCGCTTTGAGCCGCGGTTGTGAACGCGGGTCCGATCCCGATTAATTGAGCGCCGCGCGATTGCCGCCGCGCAGGCCGATGGATTTCGGCACCGTGGTCACTGGCGCAACCGAGGTGGCGGTATCGGACGCTGGCATCGACGTATCGTCGGCGATCTCGGCAGTAACCGGCGCCACCTTCATCTCACCGAGCTTGGCGCGCACCGACGCCGTCAGTCCGGGATACGATGCGACCGGCGTGAAGTCGGCAGCCTGTTCCTGACCGAGACGAACGCCGGTGTAGGCCATCAATCCATCCGCCGTCGCGACGACGTCGCCAGCCTTCAGCGTCGTATCGAATGCGAGGTCGACCGGCGCGAGACCAACCGGATCGCGGCCGTTGCAGGTGCAGTCGCTCCTCAGCGCCTTGCGATAGGCAAACGCGTTATCGATGTTGGCATAGCGCTCGCCGTTGCTGGACACGGCATAGTCGATGGTGCTGGAGCCGGAGAACAGCTTCGTCGGGCTTGCCGGGCAGAACGACTGACACATCTGCGCCGCGCTGGCGCCGCCACGCGCCGTCACCGGAAAATACTTGCCGTCGCACATCCGCACACAGAAGCCGGAGCTACGGCCGCCGGCGCTTTGAACGGGCTTCGGCGCGGCAGGGGTGGACGGATCGGCGAAGGCCGACGCCTGGGAGGGCTCATTCACCGCTGCGGCGGGACGCTGCTGCTGTTGTTTTGGGGTTCCGCCGAACAGGAAATCGAAAAAATTCTGGGCCGATGCGGCACCGGGAGCGAACATCACCGGAATCGCCGCCACCAGGGCAAGCGCAAGCACGACGCGCGGCTTCCTGCGCGAGATACGCAATTCGTTACGCAACGCTTACTCCACTCAACTCAACGCAACTCACAAAGTCCACGCACGGGAGCCGCTCGCCGCAGACAGCGGCGTCAACCCCAGCCTCTGCACCTTAAGCGCCGATGGTAAACGAGCGGTGAGTTTTGCGGGGCAGGGTGGAGAAAAGAAAAGTGAGGGCCGGATCAGAAATAGCGCCACCAGACATAAAGGTGGGCGATGGCGATCGACACCAACATCATGGGGAAGGCATAGAGGGTGTAGGTGACGAACTTGAACGGCACGCCGTTGCGGTCGCCGATGCCGGCCACCGTCAGGTTAGCGGACGCGCCGATCAGGGTGCCGTTGCCGCCGAGGCATGCTCCCAACGACAGGCACCACCACAGCGGCTGAATGTTATCGGCGCCGCCATAGGCCGGCGCCATGGTCTTGATCAGCGGGATCATGGTGGCGACGAAGGGAATGTTGTCGACGATCGCCGACAGGATCGCCGACGCCCACAGGATGGCGAACCCGGTGGTGGCGAGATTGCCGCCGGTGGCCGAGACCAGCTTGGTGCCGAGCAGCGACAGGAGACCGCCGACCTCGACGCCATGCACGACAATGAACAGGCCGATGAAGAAGAAGATGGTGATCCACTCCACATCGCTGAAGGTCTGATGCACGTTGTGGGCGGCCTTCTCCGAGTGATGCGCCCAGTTGTCGAGCAGCATCAGCACGGCCGCGCCGACCATGGCGATGGTCGCGGGCTCGAGATGCAGCTGGCGCGCGAAAATGAAGCCCAGCATCACCGCGGTGAGCACGACCAGCGACTGCTTCAGCAACAGCCAATCCTCGATGGTGTCGGCGGCCTTCATCGCCATGACCCGCGCTTCGGCCTCCGGCGAGGCCTGCATACTGCGGCCCCACAGCGCGTGAATCATGATCACCTGCACGAGCATCACTACGACAACGACCGGGGCGAGATGGACGACAAAATCGTTGAACGTCAGCCCGACCTGCGAGCCGATCAGGATGTTCGGCGGATCGCCGATCAGCGTGGCGGTGCCGCCGATATTGGAGGCGAAGATCTCTGCGAATAGGAAAGGGTACGGCGGCACGTCGAGTGTTCGCGTGATCGCCAGCGTCACCGGCACGACCAGCAATACGGTGGTGACGTTATCGAGCAGCGCCGAGAGCACAGCAGTGGTGATCTGCAGCAGCAGCAAGATGCCGGCGGGATGCGCTTTCGCCAGCTGCGCGGCGCGCACGGCGACGTACTGGAACATGCCGGAGCGGCGCGAGATCGACACCAGGATCATCATGCCGGCGAGCAGGCCGAGCGTGTTCCAGTCGACGCCTTTCAGCGCCTCCTCCTGGTTCATCACGCCGATGACCACCATGAAGCCCGCGCCGAGTACGGCGATAATGGCGCGATTGACCTTCTCGGTCATGATCACGGCATAGGTGATGATCAGCACACAGGTCGCGGTCCACATCGGGTTCAGACCGAAATACACCTGCGATGCCGTGTGACCCATGATGCCCCGATGCCGTGCTAACGCGCTGCCCGCGCGTAACCTCGCCAATCGGGCCACGGGTGTCAAACGCTCGCGTTCAGATGAATAGAAATGTCAGTGCAATGAACACGGGTGTCAGCACCGCACCCGACCACAGCATGTAGCCGAAGAAGCTCGGCATGCGCACGCCGCGCTCGGACGCGATGGCGTAAACCATGAGGTTGGGTGCATTGCCGATATAAGTCAGCGCGCCCATGTAAACCGCGCCCATGGAGATGGCCGCGAGCGTCGAGCCGAGTTTCGTCATCAGCTCGGCGGCATCGCCGCCGGCCAGACCGAAGAACACGAGATAGGTCGGGGCATTGTCGAGAAATCCGGACAGGAGGCCGGTCAGCCAGAAATACGCTGCATCGCGTGGTGTGCCGTCGGCTGCGGTCACCGCAGTGAGCAGCCACGCGAACGGGCCCTTAGCTCCGGCATCGAGCATCGCCAGCACCGGGATGATGCAGACGAAGATCGCGGCGAACAGGATCGCCACCTCGCGGATCGGCTCGAAGGTAAAGCCGTTGGCCTCGCGATGCTCGTCGGGCGTCAGCCAGAGCGACAGCAGTGCGGTGAGCAGCAGCACCGCGTCGCGGGCGAGGTTCTGCAACTCGACCGGCGTGCCGTAGACGTTGAAGACGATGCCCGGCTTCCAGATCGCCGAGACGAGGATCGCGCCGATGATCGCAGCGATCAGCACGAGGTTGATCAGGCCGTGCACCTCGAGCTTGATGGACACTGGAGGCGTTGCGGCCGTGTGGGGCTCGCGGCGCGCCATCAGCCAGTCGGTCGCGATGAACATCACCAGCAGGACGACCGAGACGAGCAGCGTCGGCTGCCAGAGAGCTTTGGTCGTCCAGAAGAACTCGACGCCGCGCAGGAAGCCGATGAACAGCGGCGGATCGCCGAGCGGCGACAGCGCGCCGCCGATATTGCAGACGAGGAAGATGAAGAACACGACCACATGGGCGTTGACCGGACGGCCTTCGTTCGCGCGCAGCAGCGGCCGGATCAGGATCATGGCCGCACCGGTGGTGCCGACGATGCTGGCGATGGCGGTGCCGAACGCGAGCAGCGCCGTGTTGGTCAGCGGCGTGCCGCGCAGGTTACCGGTGACCAGAATGCCTCCGGCGACCACATACAGCGCAAACAGCAGCACGATGAACGGCAGATACTCGGCGAGTGCGGCATGAACGAAGGCGGCGAGCGCGGCAGGCGCGCCGAAGACCAGCGCCAGCGGCGTCAGCGTGGCGATACTCCAGGCGAGCGCGAGCTTGCCGTAGTGATGGTGCCACACCTTCGCGAACAGCAGCGGACCGGCGGCGATGGTTAGCAGGATGCCGATGAACGGCAGCGCCCACGGCCAGTATAATGCGGAACCGTCGAGCGCGGCTGCGTGCGCGGGTGAGGACGCGAGCGCCGGCGCAAGGATGCTGACGGAAACTGCGAGACGCCGCAGCGTGGAGAAGAAACGCATCGTCTGCGGTTAGCAAACATCGGCGGCCCGCACAAACGTGGCGTCGCGCCGCAGTTGCGGCTCGCTGCTCAGCCGTTCAGGAACTCGCCGGCCTTGTAAAGCGAACGGAACGGAACGCCGGCGTCCTTGAAGGTCGCGTCCGCGCCTTCGTCGCGGTCCACCATCGTGAACACCAGCGCCACCTCGGCGCCGGCCTCGCGCACCGAGTCAACGGCCTTCAATGCCGAACCGCCGGTGGTGGTGACGTCCTCGACGATGACGACGCGCTTGCCGGCGAGACTCTCACCTTTCGCCAAACCTTCGATCGCAAGCTTGGCGCCGTGCTCCTTCGGCTTTTTGCGCACGAAGAACGCGGCAATGGGGTGACCCTTGATCCAGGAGAGCTGCGCGATCGCGCCGGCGAGCGGCACCGCGCCCATCTCGAGGCCGCCGATGTAGTCGAGCTTGTCGTCCTTCAGCGCGTCGTAGGTGAGCTCGGCGAGCAGCGCCGCGCCTTCCGGATCGAGCATGGTCGGCTTCAGGTTGAAGTAGAAATCGCTCTTGCGGCCCGAGGCGAGGGTGATCTCGCCGCGGCCGAACGAGCGGGTGGCGATGATTTTGGCGAGGCGGGCGCGGGAGGTGGACATGGACAAGGGCGACCTCGTGTTTGTTCGGCGATGTCGCGGAATTTACAGGGTGCCGCGTGGACAATCTACGCAGGATCGCGCACCGTCAACAGCACTCGCCCACAGATAAGGTTCTGAAATGACCATCGATTTCTACACGTGGAACACTCCGAACGGCCGCAAGATCAGCGTCGCACTGGAGGAAATGGAGCTGCCGTACAAGGTGCATGTGGTCAACATCACCAAGGGCGATCAGCACAAACCGGACTTCCTGAAGATCAGCCCCAACAACCGCATCCCCGCCATCGTCGATCCGGACGGACCGGGCGGCAAGCCGGTCAGCGTGTTCGAGTCGGGCGCAATCCTGCTCTATCTCGGCGAGAAGACCGGCAAGTTTCTGCCGAAGGATCTCGGAGCGCGCATTCCGGTGCTGGAGTGGCTGATGTGGCAGATGGGCGGCTTCGGCCCGATGCCCGGGCAGGTGCATCACTTCCTCACGGTGGAGAAGGAAGAGGATCGCCGCTACGGCCTCGACCGCTACTCCAAGGAAACGCGCCGCCTCTACGGCGTACTCGACAAGCGCCTCGCCGATCGCGAGTTCGTCGCGGGCGATCTGTCGGTCGCCGACTTCGCCATCCTTGGCTGGGCGTGGCGGCACGAGCGCCACAAGGTGTCGTTCGCGGACTACCCGAACGTCGGCCGCTGGTACGACACGTTGATGGCGCGGCCGAAGGTGAAGAAGGGATTCGAGGCGAAGCTGGATTAATCTTCTAAGTCAGGCTTTGCGCGTTTCCAGCGCCATCCGCACGGCGAGGCCCGCAAGCACGGTGCCCATCAGATAGCGCTGCACCTTGAGCCAGGTCGGTCGCGACGTCAGGAATGTCGCGATCGATCCTGCTGCGATGGCGATCATCGCGTTGACGCTGACGCTGACCGCGATCTGGATCATGCCGAAGACGATCGACTGTGTCAGCACGCCTTGTGCCGGATCGATGAACTGCGGCAGCAGTGCGAGGTAGAGCATCGCGATCTTCGGGTTCAGCAGATTGGTGACGAAGCCCATCACGAACAGCTTGCGCGGGCTGTCGACGGGCAGCGTCTGCACCTGAAACGGTGAGCGGCCGTTCGGCTTCACGGCTTGCCACGCGAGCCACAGCAGATAGGCGGCACCCGCGAACTTCAGAGCCTCATAGGCGTAGGGCACCGCGAACAAGAGCGCGGTGATGCCGAAGGCGGCGCACAGCATGTAGAACACAAAGCCGAGCGCGACGCCGCCAAGCGATATCAGCCCGGCGATGCGGCCCTGCGTGATCGAACGCGAGATCAGGTAGATCATGTTCGGCCCCGGCGTCAGCACCATGGCGAGTGCGACGAGGGCAAAGGCGAAGAGAGAGGAAGAGGAGGGCATCGGCAATCTGCTGTGTAAGTTTCCGCGCTGTTTTAGTCCGGCGACGTCGTCCGAGGCAGGGCCGCACCATCGGAGCTGACCGGCGGCGGCTGCAACGCTCCTGGGGACCAGCCAGCCGCTTGACCATGCCAAATCGGGTCCCTTGACTTTACCTACTAGTAGGTAGATAAGCCAGTCACCCGAATTCAAAAGGAGCCGATCGTGACCAGCGAACTCTATCTATTAGTCCTGAGCATCCTGATGACTGCCCTGTTCTGGGTGCCTTACGTGCTGAACCGCCTTGTGGTCCGGGGTTTCGGCGGAACGCTCGCGGGCATGAGCCCCGATCAGGGAACGCCGCAATCCGCATGGGCGCAGCGCGCGATCAAGGCGCACACCAACGCGATCGAGAATTTGGCGATTTACGCGCCGCTGGTGCTCGCTGCTCATGTCCTGAACCTGCACAGCCCGGCGACGCGATTTGCGGCCGTGCTCTATCTGGCGTCGCGCGCGATTCACTTCGTCGTCTACACCGGCGGCGTTCCGGTCCTGCGGACCCTCGCCTTCACCGGCGGCTGGATCGCGCAGATGATCTTCGTCGCCGCCATCCTGAAGTGGATCTGAGGCTGTGGCGTCATCGCGTCCCGTGATGCTGCTGGCCGGCGCTGCTGAAGGACTCGGCGCCGGTCTTGCGGCAACGTTCGCAACTGCCGGCTACGACGTGGTCGGTCTGTCGCGGACCGATCGTGCCGACCGCAAGCTGTCGGAGTTGGTCAGCACACTTGGTGGCCGCTATACGCCGATCCGCTGCGATCTCACGCGACCGGACGATGTTACGGCAGCGGTGCTGCCGCACGCGGAGCAGCTCGCCGTGGTGATTCATAGCGCTCACCGTCTCCTCATCAAGCCGTTTTCGGAAACGACGCCGGCGGAGTTCGACGAAGTGTGGCGTGCGGGCTGCTTCGGCGCGATGACGGTGCTGCGCGTGGTGTTGCCGGCGATGATCGCACGCGGTAGCGGCACGGTCCTGCTTACCGGCGCGACCGCGAGCGTGCGCGGCGGCGCGAAGTTTGCGGCGTTTGCATCGGCGAAGTTCGCCTTGCGCGGCTTCGCCCAAGCGTTGGCGCGCGAATACGGTCCCGCCGGCATCCATGTCGCGCATGTCCTGCTCGACGGACTGATCGATGAGCCGCAGACGGACAGCCGCTTCGGCGCGGCAGACACCGGGCGGATGAATCCCGACGCTATTGCCTCAGCCTATCTCGATCTGGTCCGGCAGCATCCATCCGCTTGGACCCACGAACTCGATCTGCGTCCGTTCTCGGAACGCTTCTAGGACGACGAGGAAAGAAACCATGAGCGATCGTCTCATCAACGCCGATTTCACCCAGCGCGTCGTCATCAAGACCAACGATCTGCCATGGGTCGCATCGCCGCAGCCTGGCGTCGAGCGCCGCCTGCTCGATCGCATCGGCGATGAGGTCGCTCGCGCCACGTCGCTGGTACGATACGCTCCCGCCAGCACGTTCCCGACGCACAGCCATGGTCTCGGCGAGGAGTTTCTCGTGCTGGAGGGCGTGTTTTCGGACGAGCACGGCGATTATCCGGTGGGAACCTATGTCCGCAATCCGCCGGGCAGCGCGCATGCGCCGCGCACGCGGCCGGGCTGCACCATTCTGGTGAAGCTGCGGCAGATGCCGCCGCTGAAAGTGGACCGCGTGGTGATCGATACGACGTCTGCGCCATGGACCACGGGCGCCGCAGCGGGCTTTGCGCAGCTGCCGCTTTATTCCTCGGCTGTTACGGGCGAACACGTCGCGCTGGAGACGCTCGACGCGGGCGCAAGCGCACAGCCTACCGATGCCAAGGGCGAAGAAATCTTCGTGCTGTCGGGCCAGCTCGCCGACGAGAACGGAAAATATCCGGCCGGGAGCTGGATCAGAAATCCGATCGGCTATCGCAGCACCTTGCGGTCTCGGGCCGGAGCGGCATATTGGGTGAAACGGGGCCATCTGCGCCCGATCATATGAGCCGATGCCGAAAACCAAGACTGCGCCGAACGCACGATCCGATACCGCCGTCAGGATTCTCGACCTTGCCGAGCGGTTGATCCAGACGCGCGGCTACAGCGCGTTCAGCTATCAGGATATCTCGGAGGCGCTCGGGATCACCAAGGCGAGCATCCACTATCACTTTGAATCCAAGACCGATCTCGGTATCGCTGTGATCGAGCGCTACACCGAAGGCTTCGGGAAAGAGCTGCAACGCATCGCCGCGAACGAGAACGCGTCATCGCTCGCGATGCTCGATCACTATACCAAGCCGTATCTTCAGTTTGCCGAATCGCCGGACAGGGTCTGTCTCTGCGGCGCGCTGGCTGGCGAGGTGATGGCACTGCCGCCGCAGCTGCGCGAGCGCGTCGAGCGGTTCTTCACCGATCATCAGGCGTGGCTCACCAGTATCCTCAAGCGTGGGGTCGCACGGGGCGAGTTCGAACTCGCCGCGCCTGCACCGAAAACCGCGCGTGCGATTTTCGGTGCCTTGCAGGGGGCATTGCTGGTGAAGCGCGCGACCGGCGACGTGTCGCAGCTCAGGGATGTGGTTGCGGTGATGAAGGCGCAGCTGTCGCCGGCGTGAGCGGCCCTCAACCCGGCCGCTTCGGAATTTCGACGCCGCGCTGTACGGCGGGCCGCGCGAGACCGGCCTCGAGCCAGCGCGGCACGTTTGTCAGTTTGTCGAACTCGACGATCTCGCGCGCACCATAGAAGCCGATCAGGTTGCGCACCCAACCGAGCATCGAGATGTCGGCGATCGTGTACTCCTTCCCCATGATCCAGTCGCGGCCGGTGAGGCGCGTCTCCAGCACGCCGAGCAGGCGTTTTGACTCGTCGCGGTAACGATGCATCGGCCGTTTGTCTTCGTACTCGCGGCCGGCGAATTTGAAGAAGAAGCCAAGCTGCCCGAACATCGGGCCGATGAAGGCCATCTGGAAAAACACCCACTGAATGGTCTCGTAACGGGCGGCCGGATCGGCCGGCAGCAGCTTGCCGGTCTTCTCGGCGAGATAGAGCAGGATCGCGCCGGATTCGAACAGGCCGAACGGTTTGCCGCCGGGACCGTCCGGATCGATGATCGCCGGAATCTTGCCGTTCGGATTGAGCGACAGGAATTCCGGTGTCCAGCTCTCGTTCGCACCGATGTTGATGGTGTGCGGCTCGTACGGCAGGCCGATCTCTTCCAGCATGATCGAAACCTTGACGCCGTTCGGCGTCGGCAGCGAGTAGAGCTGCAGGCGATCCGGATGCTTCGCCGGCCAGCGTTTGGTGATCGGGAACTTCGAGAGATCGGCCATTGATGGCTCCTGTTGTTAGTGCGCCTCGTCCCAGTTCCTGGCGGCGCGCGCATCGACCTGTAACGGCACGGAGAGAACGACGGCGGGGAAGGGCGCTTCCTCCATCACCTTCTGTACCACCGGCAACGTCTTCTCGACTTCCTTCTCCGGCACCTCGAAGATCAGCTCGTCGTGCACCTGCAGCAGCATTTGCGCGGAGAGCCTCTTTTGTGCGAGCGCGTCGTCCATGCGGATCATGGCGCGGCGGATGATGTCGGCCGCCGAACCCTGCAGGCGCGCGTTGATCGCGGCGCGTTCGTTGAAAGACCGGATCGATGGGTTCGATGCCTTGATGTCCGGGTAGTGACACTTGCGCCCGAAGATCGTCTCGACATAGCCGTGCTCGCGGCAGAAGTCGCGGGTCTGGTCCATGTAGGCGCGGATGCCGGGGAAGCGCTCGAAGTACTTCTTGATGTAAGCGGAGGCTTCCTCGCGCGGAATGCCGAGCTGGTTGGCGAGGCCGAAGGCCGAGATGCCGTAGATGATGCCGAAGTTGATCGCCTTCGCGCGGCGGCGGATTTCCGCCGGCATATCCTTGATCGGCACACCGAACATTTCCGACGCCGTCATCGCGTGAATATCGAGGCCTTCGCGGAAGGCATTCTTCAGCGCCGGGATGTCGGCGATTTCGGCGAGCAGCCGCAACTCGATCTGCGAGTAGTCGGCGGAGACGAGCTTGTGGCCCGGCGTCGCGATGAAGGCCTTTCTGATTTTGCGGCCTTCCTCGTTGCGCACCGGAATGTTCTGCAGGTTCGGTTCGTTCGATGACAGGCGGCCGGTCGTGGTCGCAGCGAGCGAATAGGTCGTGTGCACGCGCTGCGTTTGCGGATTGACGTATTCCGGCAACGCGTCGGTGTAGGTCGACTTCAGCTTCGAGACTTGCCGCCACTCCAGAATCTTTTTCGGGAATTCGTGACCCGACTCGGCGAGGTCATCGAGAATCTGCGCCGACGTCGACCAGGCGCCGGTCTTGGTCTTGGTGCCGCCGGGCAGGCCCATCTTGCCGAACATGATATCGCCGAGCTGTTTTGGACTGCCCGGATTGACCTCCTCGCCGGCGATGTCGCGGATTTCTGCTTCGACGCGTGCGGCGGTCTGCGCGAACTCGCCGGAGAGACGCGAGAGCGTCTGCCGGTCGATCGAGATGCCGCGGCGCTCCATGCGCGCGAGCACCGGCACCATCGGCCGTTCCAGCGTCTCGTAGACCGTGTTCATGCGTTCGGCGACGAGGCGCGGCTTCAGCGCGTACCAGAGGCGTAGCGCGAGGTCGGATGTTTCCGCGGCGTATTCCGACGCCTTCTCGATGGTCACCTGATCGTAGCCGAGCCGGTTCTTGCCGGTGCCGGCGATGCTGTCGTAGGCGATGGGTGTGTGGCCGAGCCAATTTTCGGACATCGACTCCAGCGAATGGCTGCCACGGCCGGCGTCCAGCACATAGGAAATCAGCATCACATCTTCGACCGGCGTCAAGGTGATGCCGTGCTGCGCGAGGACGAGCGCGTCGAATTTCAGATTGCGCCCGATCTTCAGGATGCCCGGATGTTCCAGCAGCGGCTTGAGTGTCGCAAGCGCTTCCCGTACGTCGATCTGATCCGCTGCAAGGCCGCCCGCGAACAGGCCTGCGCCATCGCCAGCCTTCTTGTGCGTGAGCGGCACGTAGCAGGCCTCGCTCGGTCCGATCGCGAGCGAAATGCCGCACAGTTCGGTCTGCATCGGATCGTCGGTGAGGGTCTGTGCTCCGACGGCGATCTGTGCTCGGTCTTGCGCCTTCGCGATCCAGGCCTTGAGTTGCGCGACGCTGCGGATGGTCTCGTACTTGCCGCGATTAACCGGAATTTTCTTCGCGGCATCCGCACGTTGAGCAACAAGCACCGCCGGCTGGGAAGTGCCGCCGCCCGCCGGGTTGGCGTTTGCCGACTTGGCGGGGCGAGCGCCGACATCCTTCGGCTGTTCCGGCGTGCCAAGGTCGAGCATCGGTGCCGCACTTGTCGCCGTACTTGCCGCCTTGTTAGCGCCGCTCGCCATCGCCGCGTCGGCTTCGATTTCAGCGGCATTGATTTCGGAATATTCGGCGACGCGCTTGGTCAGCGTCGTGAATTCCATCGCCTTGAGGAAGGCGATCAGCTTCTTCGCATCCGGCTCGTGCACGGCCAGTTCGTCGAGCGGGACGTCGAGCGCGACCTTGTCGTCGAGCTTGACCAGGTCGCGCGAGATGCGGGCCTTGTCCGCATTTTCGATCAGCGCCTCGCGTCGCTTCGGCTGCTTGATCTCGCCGGCGCGGGCCAGCAATGTATCCAGATCGCCGTATTCGGTGATGAGTTGCGCGGCGGTTTTCACGCCGATGCCGGGAACGCCCGGCACGTTGTCGACGCTGTCGCCGGCAAGCGCCTGCACTTCGACGACCTTCTCCGGCGGCACGCCGAACTTCTCGATCACCTCGGGAATGCCGATGCGGCGATCCTTCATGGTGTCGTACATCATCACCTTGTCGGTGACGAGTTGCATGAGATCCTTGTCCGACGAGACGATGGTCGCGGTCGCGCCGCGCTCTCCGGCTTCGCGCGCGTAGGTCGCGATCAGGTCGTCGGCCTCGAAGCCGCCTTGTTCGAGGCACGGCAGATCGAATGCGCGCACGGCGTCACGGATCAGGCCGAACTGCGGGATCAGGTCATCCGGCGCCGGCGGGCGGTGCGCCTTGTAGTCGGGATAGAGCGTGTTGCGGAACGTGACTTCGGATTTGTCGAAGACGATGCCGAGATGGGTCGGGCGGTTGTCCTGCGGCATATCGCGCAAGAGCTTCCACAACATGTTGCAGAAGCCGAGCACGGCATTGACCTGCAGACCGTCGGATTTGCGGTTCAGCGGCGGCAGCGCGTGGTAGGCGCGGAAGATGTAAGAAGACCCGTCGACCAGAAAGACGTGGTCGCCCTTTTTCAGGGTGCTGGCGGAGACGGGTTTGGGGGCGGCTGCAGTTGCGGGCTTTTTCGGCATGGCCCGCAACTTAAGGATTTTGGCCGCGATTGACAGCCCTTGAAGTCGCGATGCCTGTCAGAAACTGACAGGTACTTTGCGGCTACTCCGCCGCCTGCAGTTTCGGCGTGAGCTGTTTCGGCGCGATCCAGAACATCGCGGGCCGCTCGAACAGGAAGCCCAGGCGAAACGCCAGTGCTGCACGCCAGATGGCGACCGCGCCGAACACGCCGATGAGGGTCACGATCAGCGACATCGCGCCGACGTCCGGGATCACACCGGTCTTCAGCAGCGTGGTACGCGTCGTCGCCATCGGCAGAAAGAAGGCAAGATAGACGACGATGGAGTGTTCGCCGAGATAGCGCAGCAGGTTATGCCAGTTGACCATCGTCAGCAGCGTCGCGGCAGTGATGATGGCAATTGCACCGGCATAGCCGAGAAGAAGCGAGAACAACGGCCACTCGCCGATGCCGGCGAACACCAGCACGGCATTCACGGCGGCCCAGACCACGAGACCGGCCATCGCAAGGCGCGGATGGGCGCGAACACGGTCGGCGAGCGAAAAGATCTGCTCGGCGAAGATGTAGCCCGAGAAGAAGTAGACGTAGCGCGCGGCGAATTCGTCGATCACGGTCCAGCCGCTGGAGATGTGCATCATCTCGAGCGCGGCCGCCGAGGCCCAGACGATCACCGGCGGAATGTTCCGGGTCAGCTTGGTGACGACGAAGAACACCGGCAGCAGATAGATGAACCACAGGGTGCCGAACGGCTCGATGAAAGATTGCAGGAACAACAGGCCGACCTTGCTCCAGCCCATCTCGGCGGCAAAGGCCGGGGCCTTGAATGCGAACTGGATCGCCATCCACAGCACGTAGAAGTAAACGAAGTGCACGACCTTGCGGTCGAGATAGGTGCGCCAGTCGCGATCGATCACCCGCGCCAGGAACAGGCCCGAAATCAGGAAGAAGTCCGGCATCCGGAATGGCTTCGCGAATTCGACGAAGGGATGCATCCAGCCGTGCTGGCCGGCCGCCGCTTCGACGCCGAGCACGGAGTGCATCATCACCACCATGATGATGCAGACGCCTTTCGCGGTATCGACCCAATCGAGCCGGCCAGGAGGCGGAGCAAAGGTAAATGTGCCGTTTGACGTCATGTTGTACCTGTCCGGGGCAGGTCTGTCTCAGCATCCGACAGACGGGTTTCTTTCAGGTTTACTTACGCAATCGTTATGCCAGCCCCGGATCGGCCGATTTGACAGGAAAATGAAAGGTTTTCGGCCGGTTTCCATACCCGCGAAAAGCGGATAAATACGCACCGCGCGCTCGCGCTGTTAACCAAAACACCCAGAGACATTCATGCGAATTGCGATGATCGGCACCGGCTATGTGGGTCTGGTCTCCGGAGCCTGCTTTGCCGATTTCGGCCACCACGTCACCTGTGTGGACAAGGACGCCGGCAAGATCGCGGCTTTGAAGCGCGGCGAAATTCCGATCTTCGAGCCGGGACTGGATGCGCTGGTGAAGACCAATGCGGACGCGGGGCGGCTCGACTTCACGACCGACCTCAAGGGACCGGTCGGCGAGGCAGATGCCGTGTTCATCGCGGTCGGCACGCCGTCGCGCCGCGGCGACGGTCACGCCGATTTGAGCTACGTGCATGCGGCGGCGCGCGAGATCGCGGCCGCGTTGACAGGCTTCACGGTCGTCATCACCAAGTCGACGGTTCCGGTCGGAACCGGCGATGAGGTCGAGCGCATCATGCGCGAAACCAATCCGGCGGCGGACTTTGTTGTCGCGTCGAATCCGGAATTCCTGCGCGAGGGCGCGGCGATCCGCGACTTCAAGCATCCCGATCGCATCGTCGTCGGCACTGATGACGAGCGCGCGCGCAAGGTGACGACGGAGATCTACCGCCCGCTCTATCTCAACCAGGCGCCGCTGATGTTCACCGGCCGCCGCACAGCGGAGCTGATCAAGTACGCGGCGAATGCATTTCTTGCGACCAAGATCACCTTCATCAACGAGATCGCCGATCTCGCGGAGAAGGCGGGCGCGGACGTGCAGGAAGTGGCGCGTGGCATCGGCCTCGACAATCGCATCGGCGGCAAATTCCTGCATGCGGGCCCCGGCTTCGGCGGCTCATGCTTCCCGAAGGATACGCGCGCGCTGGTGAAGACGGCGCAGGATCACGACGTGCCGCTGCGCATCGTCGAAGCGGTGCTCGCAGTGAACGATAACCGCAAGCGGGCGATGGCGCGCAAGATTTCCGCAGCGCTCGGCGGCAACCTGCGTGGCAAGACCGTCGCCGTGCTCGGCCTCACCTTCAAGCCCAACACCGACGACATGCGCGAGGCGCCGTCGATTCCGCTGATCACGGCGCTGCGCGATCAGGGCGCTGTCGTGCGTGCTTACGATCCGGTCGGCATGGAGCAGGCCAAGCACGAACTGCCGGAGATCGACTACGCGGCCGATCCGTACTCCTGCGCCAAGGGCGCGGACGCGCTCGTGATCGTCACCGAGTGGGAGCAATTCCGCGCTCTGAACCTCGAGCGGCTGAAGGTCGAGATGCGCCAGCCGATCGTCGTCGACCTGCGCAACGTCTATCGGCCCGAGGAAATGGCCGAACTCGGCTTCACCTACGAGAGCGTGGGCCGGCCCGCGCCGGCGGCGCGGTGATATAAGGGCGCAATGCCCCGCAGCTTCGACACGCCGCTTCCGATCGACGAGGTCCTTGGCAACCTCGCGCAAGCGCTGGCCAAAGCCAATACGGCCGTTCTTGTCGCGCCGCCCGGCGCCGGCAAGACCACGCGCGTGCCGCTGGCGCTGCTCGACGAGCTGTGGCTCAGGGGCGGCAAGATCATTGTGCTGGAGCCGCGGCGGATCGCGGCGCGTGCCGCCGCCGAGCGCATGGCGCAGACCATCGGCGAACGCGTTGGCGAAACGGTCGGCTATCGCGTGCGATTCGGCTCGAAGGTGTCGAAGGCGACGCGCATTGAGGTCGTCACCGAAGGCATCTTCTCGCGGCAGATCGTCGGCGATCCGGAATTGCGCGGCGTTGCGGCCGTACTGTTCGACGAATTTCACGAACGCTCGCTCGATGCGGATCTGGGTCTTGCGCTCGCGCGAGATGCGCAGCAGGGATTGCGCGAGGATCTGCGCATTCTCGTGATGTCGGCGACGCTCGACGGTGCGCGCGTTGCAAAGTTGCTCGGCGACGCACCGGTAATCGAGAGCGAGGGCCGCGCGTTTGCGGTCGAGACGCGCTACCTCGGCCGCAAGCCCGATGCGCCGATCGACCGGCAGATGGCGGATGCGATTGCGTCCGCATTGCGCGCGGATGCAGGCTCGGTGCTGGCGTTTCTCCCCGGCGCCGCCGAAATCCGCCGCACCGAGACGATGCTGAAAGAGCGTGTGCACGATGCCTCCGTCGAGATCGTGCCGCTGTTCGGCGCGCTCGATGCCGCCGTGCAGGATCGCGCGATTGCGCCTGCGCCGAAAGGTCAGCGCAAGGTGGTGCTGGCAACGTCGATCGCGGAAACCTCCTTGACCATCGACGGCGTGCGCATCGTCGTCGATTCCGGTCTTGCCCGCGTGCCGCGTTACGAGCCGGATATCGGATTGACGCGCCTCGAGACCGTGCGTGCCGCGCGTGCGGCCGTCGATCAGCGGCGTGGCCGTGCCGGCCGCACCGAGCCTGGCGTCTGCTATCGGCTATGGGACGAGCCGCAGACCGCCTCGCTCGATGCCTATACGCAGCCGGAAATTCTCTCGTCCGATCTGTCGTCGCTGGTGCTCGACCTCGCGCAATGGGGCGTCAGCGGTCCGTCATCGCTGGCGTTTCTCGATCCGCCGCCGGTGCCCGCCTGGAAGGAAGCCTGCGTGCTCCTGCGCGAACTCGGCGCGCTCGATGCGGATGGCCGGATCACCGCGGAAGGCAAGAGCCTGCGCGCGCTGGCGCTGCCGCCACGGCTCGCGCGCATGATCGTGGACGCGCATCGCTCTGGTTGCGGCGAGGACGCAGCGATGATCGCGGCCGTCCTGACCGAGCGCGGACTTGGCGGCGACAATGCCGATCTCGATGTGCGGCGCGATCAGTTCCGACGTGATCGCTCGCAGCGTGCGAGCGCCGCGCGGCAGCAGGCGGAGCGCTGGGCCTCGCAGGTTGCGGCGGACGAAGGCAAGCCGGCGAACGACGAAGCGCTGTCCACGGGCGTGATGCTGGCGCTGGCGTTTCCTGATCGCATTGCGCGCAATCGCGGCAATGGCAGCTTCGTGCTCGCCAACGGACGCGGCGCGGCGGTGGAACAGACATCGGCGCTGGCGAAAGCGCCGTTCATTGCGGTCGGCGAACTCACCGGCATCGCTGCGCAGGGCCGCATTCTGTTGGCCGCGCCGATCACGCTCGCGGAGATCGAAACGCATTTCGCCGATCAGATCGAATCCGAGAACGAAGTCACCTTCGATCGTGGCGCGATGGCGCTGCGCGCGCGCAAGCGCCGCCGGCTCGGCGCAGTGACGCTCAATGAATCGACAATGCCGATCGCGCCGGATGAGGTGACCGCGCGGACTCTCGCTGATGGTTTGGCGGCTGCGGGCTTCGACAGGCTGCCCTGGTCGAAAACGCTGACGCAGTGGCGCGACCGCGTGATGTTTTTGCGAACGGCCGAAGGTGACGAGTGGCCCGATCTGTCCGATGCCGCGCTCGCCGAGTCGCGCGAGCAGTGGCTTGTGCCAGCGCTCAGCGACAAGACGTCGTTGGCGTCGTTTTCCGCGTCCGATCTGTCGGACGCGATGATGGCATTGCTGCCGTGGAACATGCGCGCACGGCTCGATCGCGAAGCGCCGACGCATTTCGAGGCGCCGACCGGTTCGATGGTGCCGATCGACTATGAAGCGGAAGAGGGACCGAAGATCGCGATCCGCCTGCAGGAGCTGTTCGGTCTCAACGTACATCCGTCGATTGCAAACGGCCGCCGCCCGCTGGTGGTCGAGCTGTTGTCGCCAGCGCATCGGCCCGTACAGGTGACGCGCGATCTGCCGGGGTTCTGGAAGGGAAGTTATGCGGCCGTGCGCTCCGATTTACGCGGGCGGTATCCTCGTCACCCATGGCCAGACGATCCGGCGAACGCCGAGCCGACCCGCCGCGCCAAACCGCGCGGCACATGAGCGCATAGCCCTGTATTCACGCGGGATAGACCGGCTTTTGCGAATTCGGTTAACGCTTCTCTCATGCTTTTCGCCAAAATAGGACAGGCTACCCGCGGCCGTTATGCGCATGTTTTCGTCCGGCATGATGATATCGCGGGAGTTCAAACAGGCGGGCGTTTTGTAATGCGTAACCTGATGTTTTTTGCGGCCGTGATGATCGGCCTCGGCGTTTATATGGCCCAGCAGGCTAACGCCATCAAAGCGGCGCCGTCGCAGGCCCAGCCGCAACAGCAGCGGGCGTTCGCCGCCACGCAGCCGCAAGCAAATCCGAAGATGGTCGTGTCGCAGAACACGCGCAGCGTCAGCCTCGCGAAGGACGGCCGCGGTCACTTCTCAGCCGATGCCCGCGTCGATGGCCGCAACATTTCCGTCATGGTCGACACCGGCGCGTCGGTTGTTGCCCTCAACGAGAGCACGGCGGCGCGGATCGGTTTCCGTCCCTCGCGCAGCGACTACACTGCGAACGTTTCGACCGCGAACGGATCGGTGAAGGCCGCACGCACCCGGCTCGCCAGCGTCGATATCGGCGGCGTGGTGGTGCGCGATGTCGAAGCGCTCGTGCTTCCGGACTCTGCCCTGTCGGAAAACCTGCTCGGCATGGCTTATCTCTCGCGCCTCAAGCGCTTCGAGTATGCCAACGGCCGGCTGGTGCTGGAACAGTAGGCTTTCATTGCCGTTATGAATTCCGGCTGAATGAAGACGCGGCCCAGCGCCGCGCTGATGACTGCCCGGCCAGCATATTTTTCGCCCCAATTACCCGCCAATAGCACTCACGCCTTCCCCAAAGCCATGGCGTTCGCTATGGCTTCCCTGCCCATTCCCCAGAGGATTTCTGATGTTTCCGACGCCGAAGCCGGTTCTGACGCCGAACACCTATGCCTATGAATCCGAGCCGATGGTGAAGGCGACGGGCTTTCGCGAGTACGACGCGCGCTGGCTGTTCGGCAAGGAAATCAACCTGATGGGCATTCAGGCGCTGGGCATGGGCCTCGGCGCGCTCATCGGTGAAATGGGCGTCAAGCGCGAGATCGTCACCGGCCACGACTTTCGCGGCTACTCGGCGTCGATCAAGTACGCGCTGATCTCCGGCCTGCTCGCGGCCGGCTGCAAGGTGCACGACATCGGGCTCTGCATGACGCCGATGGCCTATTTCGCGCAGTTCGATCTCGACGTGCCGTGCGTCGCCATGGTCACCGCATCCCACAACGACAACGGGTGGACCGGCGTGAAGATGGGCGCCAACCGCCCGCTGACCTTCGGTCCCGACGAGATGACGCGGTTGAAGGAGATCGTGCTCGGCGCGAAGTTCGATCTCAAGGGCGGCGGTTCGTATCAGTTCGTCAACGACTTTCCGGCGCGTTACATCACCGATCTCACCAATCGCCCGAAGCTGAAGCGCAAGATTCGCGCAGTGGTCGCCTGCGGCAACGGCACCGCCGGGGCTTTCGCGCCGAAGATTCTGGAGGCGATCGGCGTCGATGTGATCCCGCTGGACACGGAGCTCGATCACACCTTCCCGAAGTACAATCCGAATCCGGAAGATCTCGAGATGCTGCACGCCATGCGCGACGCGGTGCTGCATCACAAGGCCGATGTCGGTCTCGGCTTCGACGGTGACGGCGATCGTTGCGGCATCGTCGACAACACCGGTGACGAGATTTTCGCCGACAAGGTCGGTGTGATGCTGGCGCGCGACATGTCGGCGATCCACAAGGATGCGCGCTTCGTCGTCGACGTGAAGTCGACCGGCCTTTTCGTGACCGACCCGGTGCTGCAGAAGCAGGGCGCGTCGACGACCTATTGGAAGACCGGCCACTCCTACATGAAGCGCCGCACGCACGAAGTCGGTGCGCTCGCCGGCTTCGAGAAGTCGGGCCACTTCTTCTTCAACAAGCCGTTCGGTCGCGGCTATGACGACGGCCTCGTCTCGGCGATCGCGGTCTGCGACATGCTCGACCGCGCGCCCGGCAAGTCGATGGAAGACCTCAAGAACGCGCTGCCGAAGACCTGGTCGTCGCCGACCATGTCGCCGCACTGTGCCGACGAGACCAAGTACGGCATCGTCGCGCAGGTGGTGAAGCACTTCGAGGACGCGAAGGCGAAGGGCGCGAAGGTCGCCGGTCAGCCGATCCGCGATCTCGTCACCGTCAATGGCGTCCGTGTCACGGCTGAGGATGGAAGCTGGGGCCTGGTGCGCGCGTCGTCGAACAAGCCGGAGCTTGTGGTCGTGGTCGAAAGCCCGGTGTCGGAGCAGCGCATGCGCGACATGTTCGAGGCGATGGACTCGGTGCTGCGCACCCATCCCGAGGTCGGCGAGTACAATCAGAAGATCTGAAACAAAAATGCCCGGCTTTCGCCGGGCATTTTCGTTTGAGCCGCTGGTGCGTCAGGCCGCGCGGATCGCGTCGATGAAACTGTTGACTTCGGTTCGCAGCCGTTCCGACTGCGCCGACAGTCCCTTCGATGACTGCAGCAATCGCCCCGCCGCTTCGCCGCTTTCGCGCGAGGCTTGCGTCAGTCCGCCGATGTTCTGATCGACGTCGCTCGATGAGCGCGACGCTTCGAGAATGCTGGCCGCGATCTCGCGCGTGGCGGCGCCCTGCTGATCGACCGCGGTGGCGATCGAGTTCGAGATGTCGTTGATCTCGCCAATCGTGCTGCCGATCGCTTCGATGGCGCAGACCGCATCGGCGGTCTTCGTCTGAATCTCGCCGATCTGGGCGGAGATTTCCTCGGTCGCGCGCGCCGTCTGGTTGGCCAGTGCCTTCACTTCGCTCGCGACGACTGCGAAACCCTTGCCGTGTTCGCCGGCGCGGGCAGCCTCGATGGTGGCGTTGAGCGCCAGCAGGTTGGTCTGCGACGCGATGCTCTGAATGAGCGTCACCACTTCGCCGATCTTCTGGGTGCCGGTGGCGAGACCTTCGATGACGGCGTTGGTCTTGCGCGCTTCCTCGGCCGCCTTGTTGGCGATCTCGGCGGAGCGGGTCACCTGCTCGCCGATGGCGCCGATCGAGGCGGTCAGTTCCTCGGTCGCGGACGCAACGGTTGCGACGTTGCGCGAGGCCTGAGCGGAGGCCGATGCCGCGGCAGTCGACTGACGGGTGGTTTCCTCAGCGCCATGGCTCATCGATTCCGAGGTCTGGCACATGTCGTCCGCGGCTGCGGCGACATCGCCGACGATGCCGCCGATCTTGCGCTCGAACGAAACCGCAAGCTCCTGCATCGACGACGAGCGTTGCGCGATCGCGGCGCGCTCGAGCTCACCGCGCTCGTGCGTGGCCTGCTCGGCCGCTGCGCGCGCCGTTTCGGCCTCGGAGGTCTTCTGCACCGTCGTCTCGAACAGCTGCGAGAGCTGCGTCGCGATCCAGATCAGCACGCCGGCTTCGAGTACGAGAATCGCTGCGTGCAGCACCACACGGCCGAAGTCGGCGCCGCCCGGATAGAGCGCCGCCGGCAGCAGGAAGTTCAGCGAGAGGTGATGCAGTGCGACAGCGATCGTGGCCACGAGGATGGCGCGGAAGTCGCAATAAGCAACGAGCGTTGCCAGCGCCGCGAAGAAGTACATGTGCATATCGGGCTGCCAGGGGTGACCTGCCATCTGATAGACGAGCAGCGCTACGTCACCCATCAGCGCGACCGCAACGATCAGCCGCGTTGCCGGCGTGTTGCCGGACATGCGCCAGCACAGGGTAGCGACGATCGCGAGCGCCGCCATCATGCCCGTTGGCAGCATCCAGTCGGTGCCGCGCACGAGGCCGATCGCGACCGCGGTCGGCACATGCAGCCATAGCAACGCAACCAGCACCTTGCTTGCAGTTTCGCGCAATGCGTCGAGATCCCGGACGCCGGGATCGCTGACTTCGCTCGTCATGTTCGCAGTCCTTCTTTCGGAGTAATGCCTAGGCAGGCATCGAGTGCCTGCGGATCGATCGACACCCATGCACCCGCATCGCGGAGCCGTTTCAGGCCGTCATGCGTGCCCGGCTCGACGACGATGATGGCGGGAATGCTGCTGGTGCGGACGATGGATGCGCCGGCGGACGCTGCGGCGAGCAGCGACTGCTGCGCGCTCCACCACGGCGGAAAAACGACGGCGACGGCGACGGAATCGCGATGCGGCTTCAGCGTGAGCGCCGCGATCATCGCGAAGCTCATTGCGAGCAAAATACTGCTCGCAAGCCATGCGCGCGTGATCGATGCCGGTGTGTCGGAAGATTGCCCCATTCGCCAAAAGGTGAACGAACAAGGCTAATGCTTGGTAAATTTGCGATCCGGGTTGTACCGCATGCGGCGGTACAACTTCTTGAAAAGATTTAGCTAAAAGGATGCATCGACCACACACTAGAATACCGGGAACCGGCGGCTTTCCGGTTCCGGGTTAACGATTACGCAACGTTGGAGGGATCGAATTACCGATCTAGGTTGCACTCAATGCCGGCACAGGCAGCGAGGTCACCGATTTGATCTTCTCCATCGCGAATCGCGAGGTGACGTTCTTCAGTGCGACGGCACCGATGAGCTTCTTGTAGAACACGTCGTAGCTCTGCATATCGGCGACCACCACGCGCAGCATGTAATCGACGTCGCCAGCCATCCGGTAGAACTCCATCACCTCCGGCATGGCGCTGACGGCGTCGGCGAATTTCTTCAGCCAGGCTTCCGAGTGGTCGCTGCTCTCGACCGACACGAAGACAGTGATGCCCAGGCCAATCTTGTTCTGATCGACCAGCGCCACGCGGCGCAGAATGATGCCGTCGGCTTCGAGCCGCTGGATGCGCTTCCAGCACGGCGTCGAGGAGAGGCCGACGCGGTCGCCGATCTCGGCGACGGAGAGCGAGGCATCCTCCTGCAGGACAGTCAGGATCTTGCGGTCGATGGCGTCGAGGCGGCGGTTGCTACCTTCGGCAATGGGGGTGGCGAGGTCGGTCATGGAAGAACTTTGTTCCATATGTGAGGGTTGTAGACCTCATATAGGGAAAATTCTTCTACAACAAGGTGCCTTTCGTCCCTTTTGAGGCCCTCTAGGAGGTCAAAGCCGCTGCGGTTGAGCCCAAAAAGGTATCGACTTCAATACGTTGGGGCGAAGCAAAGGCTCCCCCGAAGCGCGTGCATTTCAGGGCTGCAGTTGCAGAAGCAAAGCGCATCGCCTGTTCGATCGGCTGGCCCTCGGCGATTGCGAGCGTGAAAGCACCGTGGAAGGCGTCGCCGGCGCCGAGCGTGTCGACGGTGTGCACCGGGAATGCCGGCATGTGCTGCGGCTGTCCGCCGTGCCCAAGCCAGGTCACGCCGCGTGCGCCGGTGGTCACGCCAAGGAACGCCGGCGAAACGCTTGCCATCTTGCGCAGCGCGCCGATGTCATCCTTCAGTCCGGCGGTCGCGTGTAGCGCTTCCTCCGAGAAGATGATGTGCGACGACGCATTGAGAATGCCCTCGCGCTGCGACATCACGCGATCGGCGTCGATGACAACGGGGATGCCGCGGCGTGTTGCTTCGGCGCAGACGTCGGTGACGAACTCGGCGCAGCGGCTCTCGGTGAGGATCGCGTCGATGTTCTGCAGCAGCGTGTCCGGCTTCGGAAGCTTGACGCCCCACAGCTTCGGGTCGCGAAAGGTCACGATGGTGCGTTCGCCGGATGGGTCGATCATCACATTGGAAATGGGCGTGATCAGACCGTCCATTTCGATCAGTCCGCTGGTATCGATGCCTTCGTTGGCCATCGCATCGTAGATCGAGGCATTCGACGCCTCGCGGCCCAGCGGCCCGCACAACGTGACGCGGCCGCCGAGCCGCGAAATCGTAATGGCGGCGTTCAATGCATTTCCACCGGTGATTTCGGAGAAGCTGGAGGCGCTCACCTTACTGCCGCGCGCGGGCACTTCCTCGATGCGATAGATGAGATCACGCACGGGAATGCCGATGCAGAGGATGCGCAGCTGCTTATCTGACTGTTTCATGCGGATATGCTCCAGATGACCGTCAATCCGGGACGCGCGGTACGCGCGGACCCGGAATCCAAATCTCCGCAGGGAGTGATTTGGATAGTTGGATTCCGGGTTCGCTCGCTATGCTCGCGCCCCGGAATGACAGGTTTGTTGCGGTGGGCATTATCGATAACCGATCTAACCCCTACCGGTTCCGCTGCTTCAGTCTTCCAGCCACTGGCCGAGCAGATGATGCGCGATTGCGACCGGATGCGGGCCGGTGAGGCCGTCCGGATGCTCGCGCTTCAGCATCAATCGCGCATCGTCGCGACTGAACCAGCGCGCATCCTCGAGCTCCATGCGGTCGACCACAATCTCGTCGGTGGTCGCGACCGCCGTGCAGCCGATCATCAGCGATGAGGGATAGGGCCAAGGTTGCGCAAGGTAATAGCCCACATCGCTGCAGACGATGCCGGATTCCTCGAGGATTTCGCGGCGGACCGCATCCTCGATGGTTTCGGCGACCTCGACAAAGCCGGCGAGACACGACCACATGCCCGGCGGGAACTGCTTCTGCCGGCCGAGCAGGACCTTGTCGCCCTTCGTCACCAGCATGATGACGACCGGATCGGTGCGCGGAAAATGCTCGGTCTTGCAGTTCGGGCAATCGCGCTTCCAGCCGCCGTTGCTCATCGACGAGCGCGTGCCGCAGTTGCAGCAGAAGCCGTTGCGCTGATGCCAGCTGACCAGCGACTTCGCCATGGCGATGGTCGAGAGCTCCTGCGGCGGCAGCGCGCCTTGCGTGATCTGCGCGCGCAGATCGCCGACCACGACATCATTACGGCCGATCAGTTTTTCGACTGCCGGCGCGGGAATGCCCATGCCGAACACGGCTGCGCCATCGCGCAGGCCGAGAAAGATCGTGCCGGGGTTGGCGCCGTAGCTGCGCGCTTCATCGAGTGTGAGGCAGGCGCGGGGGCCGTCCGCGTCCTGCTTCACCAGGATGGAGTCGCGGTACATCACGTAAGCGCGGGCGTTGCGATGACTTTCGAGCGCGAACAGCTTCTCGTTGTCGTCGCGCAGATGCGCGGCGCGATCGATCGGGTGCGACACGAACCCCGGTTGCCCCAGCGGAAACGGCTTTGTTGTTGTCATCGTTTATTTGAGCCTCAAGCCTTGGGGCATGATCTGATCCGAAAACCGGTGCCCACTTTTCGGGATCATGCCCCGAGCCAAATCTTACGGCGCAGCGCCGCGATGAATGTCTTCACTTCCTCGGGATCATGATCGAGCGCCGGCACCACGCCCCACACCGGACGCGGCCAGGCCGCATCGGTCCTGCGGCGGGCGATGATGTGCATGTGGAGCTGCGGCACCACGTTGCCGAGTGCGGCGATGTTGAGCTTGTCCGGCTTGGTGATGTCTTTCAGCGCGCGGGCGACGCGCGTGGTCTCGGTCATCAGCTGCGCTTGCTCGACTTCATCGAGATCGATCAGATCGACGATGTCGGGCCGCCGCGGCACCAAAAGCAGCCACGGATAATTGGCGTCCTTGATGACGAGGACCCGCGACAGCGGCAGGTCGCCGATGTCGATGGTGTCCTTGGCGAGTTGCGGGTGAAGCGACCAGTTCGAAGATGAGGCGGGCATGCCAATCTTTTGTTGAAAAACACCACGCAACGCAAGCTGTGCCGTTCACAATCGGGGCGGGCAGTAACGTCCGTTTCGGCCCATTTTTGGCAGGATTCCGGGCCTGTTCCACACCTTTTGCCGCGGATTTCCAGGCCGTGCGCGGCTTGCTTTCCGGACCCATTCGGACCAAATAGATGCCGGGAGATTGGCAGTGGACGAGCCACTCGCCAACCGGGTCAGGTCCGGAAGGAAGCAGCCCTAACGAGATCCGGGTCGGGTCGCTTGTCAGTCTCCTACTAATTTTTGCACGCTCCCGATCCAGCTTGGATTATTGCGCAGCGTGTGTCCCAGACGAACTCTATTCCGGACCGCTTGATGGCTGATGCTGGACATTCCGGACCGGATCACCAGAGCGGTTTCGATCTGGGTGAAACCGGCCCGCCGAAAACCTATCGCGTCCTCGCGCGCAAATACCGCCCTTCCGGCTTCGACGATCTGATCGGCCAGGAGGCGATGGTCCGCACGGTCTCGAATGCGTTCGAGACCGGCCGTATTCCGCAAGCTTGGATACTGACCGGCATCCGTGGTGTCGGCAAAACCACGACCGCGCGCATTCTTGCCCGCGCGCTCAACTATGAATTGGCCGACGGCTCGGTGAAGGGCCCGGCGATCCACATGCCCACGATGGGCGTGCACTGTCAGGCGATCATGGAAAGCCGGCACATCGACGTGCTGGAGATGGACGCCGCGTCCCACACCGGCATCGACGACGTGCGGCAGATCACCGACGGCGTTCGCTATGCACCGTCAAGCGCGCGCTACAAGGTCTACATCATCGACGAAGTTCACATGCTCTCGGAAAAGGCGTTCAACGCCTTCCTGAAGACGCTCGAAGAGCCGCCGGAGCACGCCAAGTTCATTTTCGCGACCACTGAAATCCGGCAGGTGCCGGTGACGGTGCTGTCGCGCTGTCAGCGTTTCGATCTGCGCCGCGTCGATGCTGACGTACTGATGACGCATCTCGGCAACATCGCCGCCAAGGAAAGCGTCAAGGCGGAGCCGGAAGCGCTCGGCCTGATCGCGCGCGCGGCCGAAGGTTCGGTGCGCGACTCGCTCTCGCTGTTCGATCAGGCGATCGCGCATGCGGCGGGTGAGGTGAAGGCCGACGACGTGCGGCAGATGCTCGGCCTCGCCGACCGCACGCGCGTGATGGATCTGTTTGAGTCGCTCGCCAAGGGCGACATCGCCTCAGCCTTCAAGGAATTCCGCGACCAGTACGACACCGGCGCCGATCCGGTGGTGGTGCTGAGCGATCTCGCCGAGTTCGTGAATTTCGTGACGCGGGTGAAAGTCGTCCCGGCAACCGCCGACAACGTCTCGCTCGGCGAGACGGAGCGGCAGCGCGGACGTGAGTTCGCTTTGAGGCTGTCGATGCGCGTGCTCTCGCGCATGTGGCAGATGCTGCTCAAGGGCATCGCCGAGGTTCAGGAGGCGACCCGTCCACAGGCGGCGGCCGAAATGGTGCTGGTGCGGATTGCCTACGTCGCCGACCTGCCGACGCCGGACGAGGCGATCCGGATGATCGATCAGGGCAACGGCGCGTCGACCGTGGGACAAAATGGTGGTGCTCGTCCAGCGAACGGCGGCGGTGGCGCATCGATGTCCGCGACGCCTCCGGCGCCGCGTGCGGTGGCGCAACGCATCGGCGGCGAGACGCAAGCACGCGCTCAAATGCCGACGCCTGCTCCAGCTGCTGCCTCCGAGCCGGCCGCGCACCGCCGCATCGATACATATCCGGCGCTGGTGGCGCTGGCCGCCGAGAAACGCGATCTGCAGATCAAGGCCGGGCTCGAAGCCGATTTGCGTCTAGTGCGCATGGAAGACGGCCGCCTCGAAGTGGCGCTGGAGCGCAGCGCCGCGCGGACTCTGGTCAACGAACTGTCGCGCAAACTCGAACAGTGGACCGGGCGGCGCTGGACGGTGGTCGTCTCGAATGAACAAGGCCAACCGACGCTGCGCGAGCAGGCGAAGGCCGACAAGGACGAACTCACGCGCGGCGTTCACGAAGACCCGCGCATCAAGGCGGTGATGGCGCGCTTCCCGGGCACACAGGTGATCGACGTGCGCAAGCTCGCACCCGAACTGCCATCGGACGATACTCACGATCCGCCGCCGGACGATCTCGACGGCGACGATCGCTAACCTTTCAACTTAGGAACGGATGATGGCTGACTTTCTCGGCATGATGAAGCAGGCGGCGCAGCTGCAATCGAAGATGAAGGAAATGCAGGAACAGCTCGACCATATCGAGGTCGAGGGCATTTCCGGCGGCGGCCTCGTCAGCGTGCGCATGACCGCGAAGATGGACGTGAAGGGCATCAAGATCGATCCGTCGCTGATGAAGCCGGAAGAGGCCGAGATTCTCGAAGATCTGCTCGTGACCGCCATGGGCGATGCTCGCCGCAAGGCCGAGTAGGCGATGCAGCAGAAGATGCAGGAACTGACGGGCGGCTTATCGCTGCCGCCGGGCCTCGGTTTCTCCTAATCGTCATTGCGAGCGAAGCGAAGCAATCCAGTCGCAACCGAAATCTGGATTGCTTCGTCGCTGCGCTCCTCGCAATGACGACATCAATCGTCTATGAGATTCGTCTGATGTCTTCTTCCGTTGCCGGACCAGAAATCGAACGGCTGATACAGTTGCTCGCGCGGCTGCCGGGGCTTGGCCCCCGCTCGGCGCGGCGCGCGGCGCTGCATCTGATCAAGAAGCGTGATGCGCTGATGATCCCGCTCGCGGCCGCGCTCGACGTGGCGATCGACAAGGTCCAGGTGTGCAAGACCTGCGGCAACATCGATACGCAGAATCCCTGCACCGTCTGTACCGATCCGCGGCGTGACGACGCCATCATCGTCGTCGTCGCCGATGTGGCGGATTTGTGGGCGCTCGAACGCGCTCGTGCCACAAGCGGGCGCTATCACGTGCTCGGCGCGACACTGTCGCCGCTCGATGGCGTTGGCCCGCAGGACCTCACCATCGACGCGCTGGTCGCCCGCGCCCATGACGGCAAGGTGAGCGAGATCATCCTGGCGCTCAACGCGACCGTCGATGGGCAAACCACAGCACATTACATTACCGATCTGCTGCAGGACGCCAATGTGCGAGTGACCCGCCTGGCGCACGGCGTGCCGGTCGGCGGCGAACTCGATTACCTCGATGAGGGGACGCTATCGGCCGCCATGCGGCAGCGAACCTTGTTCTAACTTCAAGAGACCTAGCGATATGACTTCACGACTGATCACCCGCGTCGCGGTAAGCGCGCTTTCCGCTCTGTTCATCGTTGCCGCGCAGGCTGACGCTGAGGCCCAGCAAGCCCTGAAGCCGGGCGACGTGCTCTCTGGCAAGCTGAATGCCATGCGCAGCCGCGCCAAGGGCAAGCGGGTCAATACGTTCCAAATGGTTTCGGAGCCGCGCAAACTGCCGGGCGCCGACGGGCTCTGCAATCTCGAGACCGGGCCGGAGACGTTCCAGATCGTCACCCACAGCGACGATGAGGCGAAGCAGCTCAAGGGGCTGATCGGCAAGACCGTCTCGATCAAGGTCAGCGAGATGTCGTGCGCGCAGGTCGCCGGCCAGATGAGCGACGCGATCGTGACGAAGTGGAGCGTTGTGCGCTAGCGCTGTTCGGCGCGCTTCAACTCGCCGAAATGCCCGCGATGCTGCAGCCATGCCAGCAGCAGCAGGCTCGGGATTGCCACCAGCACGCTTAGGATGAAGAACAGCGGCCAGCCGGTGGACTGCGCCACGAAGCCCGCGCCCGATGAAAGGTAGGTGCGGCCGATTGCCGAAAGCGCGGTGAGCAGAGCGTATTGGGTCGCGGTGTGCAGCGGGCTTTGGCACATCGATGTGATGTAAGCCAGAAAGATGACTGTGCCGATCGCGCCGGTGAAGCTTTCCACGGCAATGGTGAGCGCGAGCGCCCATTGATTGACGCCGACGAAGGCAAGCCACGAGAACGCGAGATTCGAGAGCGCTTGCAGGATGCCGCCGGTCCAGAGACACGCCTGAACCGACCATGCTCGGGCCAGAAAGGCGCCTGCGAAACCTCCCGCCAGCGTGGCGATGAGACCGACACCTTTCACGATGGCCGCATAGTCCGTGCGCGTAAACCCCAGATCGATCACGAACGGCGCGGTCATGATGCCGGCGAATGCATCGGTGAACTTGTAAAGCACCACGAAGGCCAGTACTGCAAACACGTCCTTGCGCAGCAGGAAATCCTGGAACGCGCCCTTGGTCGCGTTCATGATCCGCAGGAAGCCATCCATGCCCTGGGTTTCGGCCTCGGCGCGTTTCGATTGTTCGGGTTCGATCGCAAACAGTGTGGCAACGATGCCGATCAGAACCAATGCGGCCATCGTGACGTAGCCGAAGGTCCATGCCTGCGACTTGATATAACCCGACTTTTCGAAGCCGCTGACGAGAAACAACACACCGGCCGTGGAAACCAGCAGACCGATCCGGTAGGCGTTGACGTACGCGGCCATGCCGTCGGCTTGTTCGTTATCCGGCAGGCTCTCGACGCGGAATGCGTCGATGACGATGTCCTGAGTCGCCGATGCGGTTGCCACCATCAGCGCGCCGATGACGACGGCGAGCGGCGATTGAACCGGATCGGTCAATCCGAGCAGGACGATCGCAGCGATCAGCAGAAGCTGGCTGAAGACCAGCCAGCCGCGGCGGCGGCCGAGCCAGCGTGTCAGCAGCGGCACATGCAGCGCATCGACCAGCGGTGCCCACAGGAACTTGATCGTGTAGGGCGTGCCGATGAGTGCAAAAAGACCGATGGTTTTGAGATCGACGCCCGACTCGCGCATCCAGATCGAAAGCGTAGAGCCCGACAGCGCCAGCGGCAGGCCGGACGAGAAGCCGAGAAACAGCACCACCAGCATGCGCGGGCGCAGATAGATCGTCAGTGCCTCAAACCACGAGGTGCGCGCCTTGATCTTGTCGTCAGCGGTGGAGGGTGACGTCGCGTCGGGGGCTGTCATGCCGCAGTGGTAGCAGATTCGAGGGAACTACTCCCCCGCCTGCACCCTGCGGGCGAATTGCGGCGGGAACAGTTCGGTCGGCTGAGCCGCTCGGCCGCGCGGGGCCGGCTCGGGCGCCGCGTCGGTGCCCTCGAAATCGAGCTCCTCGATCTTGGCGGCGCGCTTGCCGATCTTGGCGACCGAGATCAGCACCTGCCGTACGTCCTCGTTGACTTGCTCGAAATGGCTGCCGAGCTTGGACACGCGATCGCGCAGCCGCTCGATGTCGCCCATCATGTTGACGACCTCGGTGCGCACCTGATCGGCCGCGTCGCGCATGCGCGCGTCTTTGAGTATCTGCTGCATGACCTGGATCGCCAGCATCAGGAGCGACGGCGACACCAGCACGACACGCGCGCGATAGGCCTTCTGCACGATATCGTCGAAGCTGTCGTGAATCTCCGCGTAGACCGATTCCGACGGCACGAACATCAGCGCCGTATCCTGCGTTTCGCCGGCGATCAGATATTTGTCGGCGATGTCGGTGACGTGGCGCATCAGATCCTGCCGCAGCCGCGCCGCCGCAGCCTTGCGATGCTCGTCCGAACGCGCTGCATGCAGCGCCGTGATTGCCTCCAGCGGAAACTTCGCGTCGATGCAGAGCGGCCGCTGATCCGGCAGAAACACCACGCAATCCGGGCGTTTTCCGTTCGGAAGCGTGTACTGGAATTCGTAGGAGCCGTTCGGCATGCCGTCCTGAACGATGGCTTCCATGCGTGCCTGGCCGAAGGCGCCGCGCGCCTGCTTGTTGGCGAGCACGTCGCGCAGCGTCGTCACCTGCGTCGTCAGGTCGGTGAGGTTCTTGTGCGCGTTGTCGATGATGCCGAGCCGCTCGTGCAGCACCCGCAGCGAATCCATCGTGTTGCGCGTGGTCTGTTCCATCGACTGGCCGACGCGATGTTGAACTGCGTCGAGCCGCTCGCTCACCGCGCGGGACATCTCGGACTGCCGCCCGGCGAGCGCTTCGCCCATCGCCTGCATGCGGCCCGAACTTTCTGCCTGAGCGTGAAGCATATCCGCGAGGCGCTGCTCCAGTTCCTCAGTACGGGCGGCTTGCGCTGCCGTGGCGATGGCCTGCGTGGTGGCCGCAGTCTCGCTGGCACGGCTGCCGCGCGCGATCACGATGACGATGGCGAGCAGTAGCATCAGCGCGATCGCGCTGAACGCAATGAGAGCCATGGCGGTGGTGACGGGCACATCGCCCAGCATGAAGAGGATGTCTTGCATCTCTCGCTTGTAGCCGATTCGGCGGATCGCGCGAACGAAAAGGGAACATTTATGGTTAATAGCAAGCTAATTTTTATGGTTAAGCGGGAGTTAACGCCTGTAGAACGCGGCAATTGACCGGTTTCCGCGCGCCCATTACATCCGCGCGCATGGCCATTCGTGAAATCATCGTGCTGCCCGACAAGCAGCTGCGGCTTGTCTCCAAGCCGATCGAAAAAGTCACCCCCGAGATCCGCAAGCTCGCCGACGACATGTTCGAAACCATGTACGACGCGCCGGGCATCGGTCTTGCGGCGATTCAAATCGCGCAGCCGCTGCGGCTGATCACGATGGATATTTCCAAGCGCGAGAAGGAAGAGGGCAGCGCCGAGCCGCGCGTTTTCATCAATCCGGAAATCATCGCGGCGTCGGAAGAGCTGTCGACGTACGAAGAGGGCTGCCTCTCGATCCCCGAATACTACGAGGAGGTCGAGCGGCCGGCGAAGGTGCGCGTGCGCTTCATGGACCTCGATGGCAAGATTCACGAAGAGGATGCCGAGGGGCTCTACGCGACCTGCATCCAGCACGAGATCGATCATCTCAACGGCAAGCTGTTCGTGGACTATCTCTCCAAGCTCAAGCGCGACCGCGTGCTGAAGAAGTTCACCAAGGCGGCGAAGCTCTCGGGCAAATAGCACCGGGCTCGCTCTTCAGAAGGGCAACCATGCCGCTTCGTCTGATCTTCATGGGCACACCGGACTTCGCGGTGCCGACGCTGCTCGAACTCGCAGGCCACGGTCACGAGATCGCGGCGGTCTACACGCGCGAGCCAAAGCCGGCCGGGCGCGGCATGAAGCTGCAGCCGACGCCGGTGGAAGTCGAGGCCCGCCGGCTCGGCGTGCCGGTGCTGACGCCAAAGACACTGAAGACGCCCGAGGCGGAAGCCGAGATGCGCGCGTTCGACGCGGATGCGGCGGTCGTCGTCGCCTACGGCATGATCCTGCCGCAAGCCATTCTCGATGTGCCGCCGCTCGGCTGCTTCAATCTGCATGCGTCGCTGCTGCCGCGCTGGCGCGGTGCCGCGCCGCTCAACCGCGCCATCATGGCGGGCGATGCCGAGAGCGGCGTGATGGTGATGAAGATGGACATCGGCCTCGACACCGGCGATGTCGCCATGGCCGAGCGTATGCCGATCACCGACAGCATGACGACGCGCGAACTGCACGATCGCCTGTCGCGCATCGGCGCCGACCTGATGGTGCGTGCGATGGGCGCGCTCGAGCGCGGGCAACTGCGACTGACGAAGCAAGCGGACGAAGGCGTCACCTACGCCGCCAAGATCGACAAGCAGGAAGCGCGCATCGACTGGACGAAACCCGCGCGTGACGTGCTGCGGCATTGTCACGGCCTGTCGCCGTTTCCGGGCGCGTGGTGCGAGTTTCCGATTCAGGGCGAACAGGTGCGGGTGAAAATTCTCCGCTGCGCGCTGACGAGCAGCTTAGGCGCTCCGGGCACGCTGCTCGACGACAAGCTCACCATCGCCTGCGGCGACGGCGCAATCCGCGTTGTCGAGTTGCAGCGCACCGGCAAGCAGCCGATGTCGGCGGATGAGTTTCTGCGCGGCACGCCGCTCAACCCGCCGCTGGTGGTGATGTAGTGCCCCGCTACAAACTCACCATCGAATACGACGGAAAGCCTTTTTACGGTTGGCAGCTGCAGGAGACGCTGCCGTCGGTGCAGGGCGCGCTCGAAGCTGCGGTGAAGGCGATCAGCGGCGAGAATGCGCGCGTCCACGGCGCCGGCCGCACCGATGCTGGCGTTCACGCGCTCGGTCAAGTTGCGCATGTCGATCTGATGAAGGAGTTTCAGCCGGGCCGTTTGCGCGACGGGCTCAACGCACACGTGCGGCCGCATCCGATCGGCATTCTGTCGGCGGAGATCGTGCCGGAGACATTCGAGGCGCGCTTCTCGGCGATCAAGCGCCACTACCGCTATCGCATCGTCAATCGCCGCTCCAATCTCGCGATCGATGTCGGACATGCGTGGCGCGTGCCGCTGCGGATCGACAGCGATCGCATGCACGAAGCGGCGCAGCGCCTGCTCGGCAAGCACGACTTCACGACCTTCCGCGATATGGACTGTCAGGCGAAGTCGCCGGAAAAGACGCTCGATCAGCTCGATGTCATCCGCAACGGCGATGAGATCGATGTGATTACGTCGGCGCGCTCGTTCCTGCACAGTCAGGTGCGTTCGATGGTCGGCTCGCTGATCTGGGTCGGGCAGGGCCGCTGGACGCCGGGCGATCTCGCCGCCGCACTTACTGCGCGTAATCGCGCGGCGTGCGGGCCAGTCGCGCCGCCGGACGGGCTTTATCTGGTGCGGGTGGATTATTGAGACGCTTAAGCGTCATTGCGAGGAGCGCAGCGACGAAGCAATCCAGTCCCGAATGCTGAGCTGGATTGCTTCGTGGAGCTTGTCCTTGGGCTTGCCGAAGGCAAGACCCGGGGGCTCGCAATGACGATCGACTTAGTAGCTCACGCCGCAGCAATCGCTTCGATCTCCAACAGCCACTTGCTGTCGAAGATGCCGGTGATGATCACGGTCAGCGCCGGCGTGCGGCTGCCGAGCACTTGGGCGCGCACCGTGCGGTTGGCGATGTTGTACTGCCGGTCCGACAGGAACGTCGTGACCTTGACCAGATTGTCGAGCGTCATGTCGACGGCTTTCAGCTGCGCCTCGACGTTCGCCCACGCCAGCTTTGCCTGCTCCTCGAACGTCGCCGGAAGCGTGCCGTCGGCAGTCTCTGGAATCTGTCCGCTGACGAAGGCCAGCCGCTGCGCGCCAGAGACTTCGACAACCTGCGCATAACCGCCCTTCGGCTGGGTTGCGCTTGGCGCGTTCGCGCTTCTGATTTTCATGCTCAACTCCCGGCTTGGATGTTCTTGATTGCGTCCCAGAACAGGTCTTCGCCCTTGGCGACGTTCTCCTGCCAGTGATCGGCGGAATTGTCGTCGGCGGAATCGCTGATGAACTTGAAAGCGCGCCACGGCAGGCTGTGCCGCACGCACACATGCGCGATCGCGAACAATTCCATGTCGACGATGTCGATCTTCTGTTCGGTCATCCACGGATCGGTCGAGGTGACGAAGCTGTCGCCGGTGCCGCAGGTGACGCCGTCCTGCCCGGAGGCGAAGTGATCGAACTCCGGCGAGTAAGGCGTGCGGCCGCGCGGCGCCAGCGGCATCGCCATCATGTCGCGCTGGACCACGCGGGAGACTTCGACCAGTCCGTGGACTGACGCATTGAGGCTGCCGGCGGTGCCGTAGTTTATGACGAGGGATGGGCGCAGCACCAGCAGCGACAGCGTTGCAGCGCTGGCCGCGTTCACCTTGCCGACACCGGTGTAGATGACCTCGACGCCGTCCGGCGCGCGCGATTTCTTCAGCTCATCGTCCAGTGCGGTAAGGACGAGGATCTTGCCGCTCATGCAAAGTACCGGTCGAGCACGCCGCGATAAATTTTCGTGAGCTGTTCGAGATCGGCGACCGGCGTTCGCTCATCGACTGCATGCATGCTGCGCCCGACGAGACCGAACTCGACCACTTCGCAATAATTCGTGATGAAGCGCGCATCGGACGTGCCGCCGCCGGTATTGAGGTCGGGGGTGCGGCCGGTGATTTCTTTCACGGCCGCGACGACCGTGTCGATGAACGGGCCGGGCTTCGTGATGAACGACTTCGCGTTCGACGGCTCCCACTCGATGCGAGCCTTGATGTGATTACCCATCGCCTTGGTCATGCGGCCTTCGACCAGCGCCTTCAGCGAGTCTTCGGTGTGAATGTCATTGTAGCGAATGTTGAACTTTGCCTTCACCTGCGCCGGGATCACGTTCGTTGCGCGATTGCCGACGTCGACCGAGGTGAACTCGAGGTTCGATGCCTGGAAGTGATCGTTGCCGCGATCGAGCGGGTCGGCGAGCAGGGCGGTGATCAGCTGCGCCATGTGCGGGATCGGGTTCATCGCGCGGTGCGGGTACGCGGCATGGCCTTGCACGCCCTCGACGATCAGCGCGCCGTTGAGCGAGCCGCGACGACCGATCTTGATGCAGTCGCCCATGGTATCGACGTTGCTCGGTTCGCCAAGGACGCAGTGATCGAATTTTTCGCCGCGATCCGCCGCCCACTTCAGCAGCTTGATCGTGCCGTTGACGGCGATGTCTTCCTCGTCGCCTGTGATCAGGAAGGAGATCGAGCCTTTCGGCTTTCCGCCGTTCGCGGCGAGGTAGGCGAGCGTTGCGGCCACGGCTGCGCCGATGCCGCCCTTCATGTCGACGGCGCCACGGCCGTAGAGAAAGCCGTCCTTCACGTCGCCGGAGAACGGGCCATGCGTCCATGCGGCTTCATCGCCCGCGGGAACGACGTCGGTGTGGCCCGCGAAGCAGATGTGCGGCACGGATGTGCCGATGCGTGCGTAGAGATTATCGATGTCGGCAGCGCCGGGCTCGGAGAACGTCACGCGATGCACGTCAAACCCGGAGGCTTTCAGCAATACTTCAAGCACGCCGAGCGCGCCTGCGTCGGCGGGCGTCACGGACGGACAGCGGATAAGATCGCGGGTGATGGTGAGTGCGTCGGGTGTCATTTAAGGTGCAGAGCCAAACCGGTTGTCGCCCTTGGTGCCGGGCATGAACGCGAGCGAGAGAAGCCCCCACAGGAAAAGGCCAATGGCGTTGATTTGCAAGAGCAGCGAAAGAATCTCAGCGTTGCGAAACCCTTCGGTGGTATCGGGGAAAAAGACCGGCAGTTTGGCCGATACAAAAAACAAAATGAACGGCAGCGGACCGAACACGACGTACCACCAGCCGCTCTTGTCGCGGTCGTGCAGCCGTCCGATCATGATCACAGCCGTGATGTAGAAGAACAGCACTAGCGCAGCGGCAAGGCGCAGTCCGTCAATCGTCCCGCCTGCCGGATTGAACACGTAGCTGGCAGACACCAGCACACCCAATGCGGCAAGCAGATAGACAATTAATCCGATGCCGTAGCCGCGCCGGTTCAGCCGCCCTTGAAAGCGAAGGAGCCCGGCGAGGCCGCTCATGGTGTTTTTCTTTGGCGCGTGATCTTGCCGGAAAACCGGTGTCCACTTTTCCGGATCACGCGCATCAGTCCCGCAGCAATTCGTTGATGCTGGTCTTGGCGCGGGTGCGCTCATCGACGCGCTTGACGATGACGGCGCAGGCGGTCGAGGGGCCTTGCGAACCGTCCGGCAGCGGCTTGCCCGGCAACGCGCCCGGAACGACGACGGCGTATTGCGGCACCTCGCCGACAAAGGTCTCGCCGGTCGCGCGATCGACGATCTTGGTCGATGCGCCGAGAAACACGCCCATAGCCAGCACCGCGCCCTTGCGCACGATGACGCCTTCGGCGACTTCCGAGCGCGCGCCAATGAAGCAGTCGTCTTCAACGATGACAGGCTCGGCCTGCAGCGGTTCGAGGACGCCGCCGATGCCGACGCCGCCCGAGATGTGCACGCGCTTGCCGATCTGCGCGCAGGAGCCGACCGTCGACCACGTGTCGACCATGGTCGATTCATCGACGTAGGCGCCGAGGTTCACGAACGACGGCATCAGCACCACGTTCTTGGCGATGAAGGCCGAGCGGCGGACGATCGAACCCGGCACGGCACGAAAGCCGGCGGCGCGGAAACGGTTCTCGCCCCAGCCCTCGAACTTCGACGGCACCTTGTCCCACCACGAGGCTTGACCGGGGCCGCCCGGGATCGGGCTCATGTCGTTGAGGCGGAACGACAGTAGCACCGCCTTCTTCAGCCACTGATTGACCTTCCACTTGCCGCTTGCTTCGCGCTCGGCGACGCGGGCTTCGCCCTTGTCCAAGAGCTCAAGCGCATGATCCACCGCCTCGCGGGCCTCGCCCTTGGTCGACGCGTTGATGGTGTCGCGCGCGTCGAAGGCTGAATTGACGGTGGTTTCGAGGGAGGCGAGGGACATCTGATTTTCCTGGGATTTTTGCTGCCGCTGTCCCGGCAGGCGACGAATTTTGCGCGGCTTTTGTCGGAATTTGAGGGGGGAGAGTCAAGCGCGCGGCGTGGGAAAGCTCACGGCCGGATGGTCGCCAGAAACCCCGCCAGATTGTCGGTGACCCAGTCCACGTGTGCCGCGTCGCGGCCTTCCAGCTCCCATGCCTCGCGCACCACGTCCTTGCTGCCATCGGGCACCACCAGCACCGTGGTCATGCCGAGATCGTGCGGCACCGTGAGATTGCGCGCGAGGTCCTCGAACATCGCGGCCTTCGACGGATCGACGCCGTGCATGTCGAGAAAGCGGCGATAGGTCTGCAACGCCGGCTTCGGTTCGAGATCCGCGGCGATGATGTCGAACACCGCTTCGAAGCGGTCGTGGATTTCGAGCCGCTCCAGCACCTTGGCCGCGTGCGCGATCGTGCCGTTGGTGAGGATCAGCTTGCGGCCGGGCAGTGCCTCGATCGCGGCGCCGAGCGCCGGATTGGGCTCGAGCGGCGAATGGTCGATCTGGTGCACGTATTCGAGATACTCATCGGCGCTGATGTTGTGCTTGGTCATCATGCCGCGCATGGTCGTGCCGTAGTCGCGGTAGTATTCTTTCTGGATCTTGAAGGCTTCCTCTGGCGTGATGCCGAAGAAGCGCGACACGTACTCACGGATGCGCACGTCCACCTGCTGCCACAGGTTGACGTGATGCGGATAGAGCGTGTTGTCGAGATCGAACACCCACGTTTCGATGTGGGCGAAGGAACGCTTGTTACTGTCTGTCATTGCGATGTCTGTCAGGGGGCCGTGAGGCGGATTGTCTTGTTGGCGGCGTTGGGGTCTACGACTGCAAAGCCGGTGGGCGCAAGACCGCGCGCCGAGCAGTTGTCCTGCTCGGTGAATTCGAATTTCGTCTCGCGCGTGCAGAGCACGGTGGTGCCACCCCAGTTCAAGAGCTTGCCCGAGGAGAGCTTGATCGCGCGGCCGTCGCCGTCGATTGCTTCCGCAAAGCTGAGCACACGCTTCGGCTGACCGGCGACGTCCGGCGTCAGGCATTTCTTCGGCACGATGCGATACCAGCCGCGGCTGGTGACGGCCTTGCCGTCGTCGGTCGCGATCGCCGCCATCACCGGATGCGACGTATCGTTACACCAGGCGATGCTCGATCCGCCTGGCGTCTGCACGGCCTTCACCATCGTATCGAAGAAGTTCGGCGCATTGACGATGTCTGCGGTGAGGCCGCGGCTTTTGAGAAAGTTCGCGAGCGCCGCTTGTGTTTTCGGTCCGTCGACGCCATCGATCGGCGAGGCGTCGAGGCCGGCAATCACGAGCAGGCGCTGAATGGCCGCGAGCTTCGCCTGCTCGTCGTCGTATTCGCTGTCCTCGGCGAGATAGGCGACGAGATGGCCGTCGCTGCTTGCCGTTGGTTTGATCTCGGTGAACGGCGCCGGCGTCTGGCCGCTGCGGCACTGGCGCGCGGCGGCAATAGTGAAGTTTTCGGGCGCGATGCAGAGATTGTGCTGGCCGTTCTGCTGCAGCGGCGTCGATCCGTAAACCGGCAGCGCGCGCGCATGCAGCATCAGACGATCGGCGGAGAGCGTGCCCTGGACGACGACGCGGCATTGCGCGGGATCGATCTTGAACCAGCCGCGTGTTGCCGTGCTGCTGCCGCTGTCGATGCCGATCGCGGCTTCGATCACGTAGCTCATGCGGTTGCAGAGCTTCAGGTCGGCGTGGGCGCCGGTCGCTATCAGCGCGCCGGCCACAATCACCGCAAATCCAAACGTCGCCCGTATTGACGGGCTGACGCGGGACTGTGTGCGTGAGGCGTGCAGCGTCACTTGTGGATCAGCGTACCCGTGCCCTGGTCGGTGAACAGTTCGAGCAGCACCGCATGCGGCGTCTTGCCGTCGATGATGACCACACCTTCGACGCCTGCTTCAAGTGCGTAAATGCAGGTTTCCACCTTCGGAATCATGCCGCCGGAGATCGTGCCGTCGGCGATCAGGCGCCGCGCGTCCTTGATCGAAATTTCCGGGATCAGCTTCTTCGACTTGTCGAGCACGCCCGGCACGTCCGTGAGCAGCAGCAGGCGCTTGGCCTTCAAGGCGCCGGCGACCGCGCCGGCGAACGTGTCGGCGTTGACGTTGAACGTCTGCCCGGTCGCGGATGTGGCGAGCGGCGCCAAAACCGGAATCAGCTCATGGCCGATCAACTGATTGAGCAGCGTAAGGTCGACCTTCTCCGGCTCACCGACGAAGCCGAGGTCGACCACCTTCTCGATGTTCGAATCCGGGTCGACCATGGTGCGGTTGGCCTTCGAGGCCAGCACCATGTTGCCGTCCTTGCCGCACAGGCCGACGGCCTTGCCGCCGGCTTCGTTGATGTAGCCGACGAGCTGCTTGTTGATCGAACCGGCCAGAACCATCTCGACGATCTCGATGGTCGCGGCGTCGGTAATGCGCAGGCCCTGCGAGAATTCAGACTTGATGCCGAGCCGCTGCAGCATGCTGGCGATCTGCGGGCCTCCGCCGTGCACGACCACCGGATTGATCGCGGTCTGCTCCATCAGCACGATGTCACGGGCGAACTGGCGCGCCACCTCCTCGGAGCCCATGGCATGGCCGCCGTACTTGATGACGATGGTTTCCTCGTCATAGCGCTGCATGTGGGGCAGCGCCTCGGAGAGAATGCGAGCCTGATCGAGCGGGTTGATATGGGGCGCGTCGGCCATGACGTTCTTTCGTTTCGGTTTGGCGGGCGAGGGGTTCATAGAGCATTTTCCGGCGAAGTGGAAACCGGTTCGCCGTCAGAAAATGCTCTAATTATGGAGTAGCGCGCATTCTGATCGCAAAACCGGTGCCCACTTTTGCGGAATGCGCGCGACCCATGATCGGCGAAAGGGGAACGGCTTTATGACGCTTTGCAGGGCCAGATCGCAGCCAGCGCCAAGATCAGCCAGGCCACGATCAGGAGCGTTCCACCGGTCGGGGCAGCCATGGAAAACAGCGCCCGGCTGAAAAAGTGACGTATGGTGAGATCGCCCGAAAACAGCGCTGTTCCGAGCACGACTGAAAAGGCGCCCAGCAGTCCGAGCCGCCGCTGCAGCACGCCCCGGTCCGTCAACGCCGCAGCTCCGAGCACCGCGCAGGCGTGAAACAGCAGGAAGGTGGATGCAGGACCTAGCCTCGCGGCGCCGTCGCCAACATGCGCGGCCGCAGCCGCCAGCGCCACACCGGACGAACCCATCAGTCCGGCAAGGAACGCGAGAACACGAAACGGAAATTGCGTCATGCGGCGCCGCGCTCCTTCAGGAGTTGAACCATCGCGGCGCGCAACTGCGGCATGCCGTCGCCGGTGTTGGAGGATGTGACAATGATCTCGGGAAATGCGGCCGGGTGCTTGCTGAGTGCGGTCTGCGTCGCAGCGATATTGTCCTTCAGCGTGGCGGCCTTCACCTGATCCGACTTCGTCATCACGATCTGGTAGCTGACCGCGGAAGCGTCGAGCGTTTTCAGGACGTCGTGATCGACGTCCTTTAGCCCATGGCGCGAGTCGATCAGCACGTAGACGCGCGCGAGGCTGGCGCGGCCGCGCAGGAAGTCGTGAATGAGCGACGTCCAGGCGAGAATCTTTGCTTTTGGTGCGGCGGCGTAGCCGTAGCCCGGCATGTCGACGAGGCGAAAATTCACGCTCTCGGGGCCTTCGAAGAAAATCAGCTCTTGCGTGCGGCCCGGCGTGTGCGAGGTGCGCGCCAGTCCGTTGCGGTTCGTGAGTGCGTTGATCAAGCTCGATTTGCCGACGTTGGAGCGGCCAGCGAACGCGACTTCGAGGCCGGCCATCGGCGGCAGCGCCGCAATCGTCGGCGCAGCCCAGATGAACTTCCACTCGCCGGCGAACAGCTTGCGGCCTTGCTCGATCAGGGCTGGGTCGGTGTCGGCGGATGTCATCCGCGCCGTCCTTTGTGCGGTCCGTACAAAAATCCGGGGCCCGCAAGCGGGCCCCGGTTACTTATCAGATTTGCGCTGTGTCAGGTCTTGCCTTCGAGGCTCGGATTGCCGAGGCCGGGCTCGGGTTTCGGCGTCTCGGTTTTAGCCGCCTCGGTCTTGGCAGGCTCGACCTTGGCCTCCGGCGCGGCCTCGGTCTTGGCCGCTTCGGCGATCGTCGCGTCGAGCTTGGCCAGCTCATCGGCCGACACTTTCGTATCCTCGGCCTTCGCTGTGTCGGCCGCAGGTGCATTGTCCTGCTTCACCTCGGCCTTTTCGACCTTCTTCGCCTCAGGCTTCTTCGTCGGGAAGCTCGACTTGATGTTGTCGAACAGTTCGATCTTGGCGCCATGGCGGTTCATGATGAAGCCCTGCTGCAAGACCGAGAGCAGGTTGTTCCAGGCCCAGTAGATGACGAGGCCGGCCGGGAACGAAGCGAGCATGAACGTGAAGATCAGCGGCATCCAGTCGAAGATCATCTTCTGCGTCGGATCCGGCGGCGCAGGGTTGAGCTTCATCTGCACCCACATCGTGATGCCCATGATGATCGGCCAGATGCCGAGCATCAGGTACGGACCGATGAACGGACCGAGCGTCATCGGGTCCCACGGAATCAGGCCGAACAGGTTGAAGATCGTTGTCGGATCGGGCGCGGAGAGGTCCTTGATCCAGCCGAAGAACGGCGCGTGTCGCATTTCGATGGTGACGAACAGCACCTTGTAGAGCGCGAAGAAGACCGGGATTTGGATCAGAATCGGAAGACAGCCCGCGATCGGGTTTATCTTCTCCTTCTTGTAGATCTCCATCATCTCCTGCTGCTGCTTGACCTTGTCGTCGGGGTAGCGGTCGCGCAGCGCCATCAGTTGCGGCTGGATCGCCTTCATCTTCGCCATCGAAGCGTAAGACTTGTTGGCGAGCGGGAAGAAAACGAGCTTCACCAGCACGGTCACCAGCAGGATGGCGACACCGAAGTTGCCGGCCAGCTTGAAGAACCAGTCGATCATCCAGAACATCGGCTTGGTGATGAAATAGAACCATCCCCAGTCGATGAGGAGTTCGAAGCGGTTGAGCTTGAGCTGCTTGTCGTACGCATCGATCAGCTGATTTTCCTTGGCGCCAGCGAACAGCCGGGTGCTGGCGCTACCGGTGCCGCCGATGGCGATCGTCTGCGGATCGAGCAGGTAGTCGGTCTGATAGGTCCGCAGATTGCCGACGAGGTTCGACGAGAATCGCGCTGCAAGCTTCGCGCCGGTGTCCGGCAGCAACGTCGCCGCCCAGTACTTGTCGGTGATGCCAAGCCAGGCGTTCGTGACGTTGAACTCCTTCTTCTTGTCATCGTCGATCTTGCTGTAGGTGTACTCCTGCAGGCCCTGATCGCCGAGCACGCCGATCAAACCCTCATGCAGAACGTAATAGCCCGACACCTGCGGCTTGCCGTGGCGTGAGATCAGCGCGTACGGATAGAGCGTCGCCGGTGCGTTGCCCGTGTTGGTGACTTCGTCCTTCAGCGTGAACAGGTAGTTCTGGTCGACGGTGATGGTGCGCTTGAAGGTGAGGCCTTCGCCGTTGTTCCAGGTCAGCGTCACCGGCTTGTCGACCGAGAGTGTGCCGGTGCCGTCCTGCGACCACACGGTGTCGCGGTCAGGGACCTTGGCGTTGGAGCCGCTGGCCGCGACCCAACCGAACTCGGCATAGAACGGATGCTCGGTGCCTGACGGCGCGAGCAGCACGATCGCCGGCGATTTCGGATCGACGGTCTCGCGATACTGCACCAGCGACACGTCGTCGATGCGTCCGCCCTTTAGCGCGATGCTGCCCGACACCTTCGGGGTGTCGATCTTCACGCGCGGACCGGCTGCGAGCGCAGCGGCGCGGGTGACGATGGTGCTGGCCGCAGGCGCCGTGGCGCCCGGCGCGGGCTGCGACGGCGTCGCGTTCGGTTGCGGCGTCTGCGATGACGGGGCCGGCGCGGTGGATGGCGTGCCGCTCTGCGTCTGGCCCTGCTGCGTCGCCTGCTGGGCGGCGCGCTGTTTTTCCATCGCCGGGATGTTGTAGAAATATTGCCAGCCGATCAGCACGAGGCCGGACAGCAGGACCGCGATGATGGTGTTGCGATTGTCGGTCATTGTTCAGGTCTCGTCGGTCAGGTGCGCCTGTGTCGGCTCAAGGGATATCGGATGATTGTGGTCAGGTCGCGCCGGGCTCGGGTGCGTTGCCGGATTTGTGACGCTGTGGCCGCGGCTTTTCGAGGCGGTGAAGTGTCGCCTTCAGATCGTCCAGCATGGTGGCGAAGTCGCGCGTGAGCGCGGTGCGCCGTCCGACCAGAACGTAGTCGCTGTGCGGGCGCAGCGCCGAGCCGTCAAGTTGTTTGACCAGTTCGCGCAGGCGGCGGCGAACGCGATTGCGTTCGGTCGCGGTTCCAACCTTGCGGGAGACGGTGAAGCCGACACGGACCGGACCGCGATCGTCGCGGGCGCGGCGCTGGACAACGAAGGCCGGGCTTGCCAGCCGAACGCCGCTGGCAACGGCGAGAAAGTCCGCCCGTTGCCTGAGCCGTTCCATGATGAGAACCGGGTGCTGGTTAAAGAGGGTCTCGGCCGAGGATCAGGCGCTGAGCTTCTTGCGGCCGCGGGCGCGGCGGGCAGCCAGAACCTTGCGGCCGCCGGCGGTGGCCTGACGCGCACGGTAACCATGGCGGCGCTTGCGCACGAGTTTGCTGGGTTGATAGGTCCGCTTCACGGTTCGTACTCCGCTGGGCAATTCGCCGAGGAATGAGTTTAGTCCCAGATGCTTGCGGCCCCTAAAACAGACCGGCCCGGTCGAGCCGGGCCATCGCGGACAGTTGGCGCGGCTTATACGGGAGCGACCCGTTTTCGTCAATCTTGGCCCGTAATTTCAAGGCGATGGGAAGAAACTGGGGAAAGGATTGTTTCGTATAGGTATTTGGCTCGTCCCGGCGGCGGCGCGGGCCTACCGGGCGACGTTCCGAATTCCCATCTAGGGAACAGGGGACGGGCGTCTGGCAATTTGGGGAGCAGGCGATCGGAATGTCGGCGGACAAGTCCGGAAACGGGGCTCCGCGGGATCCGGCACAGCAATCGCTGTGGCGGCGCCTGTGGCCGCGTCCGCTTGGCCTGTCCGGCAAGCTTTTGCTGCTCACCATTCCGCTGGTGATGATCGCGGAAATCCTGATCTACGTTCCGTCGATTGCCAACTTCCGCGTCAACTGGCTGAACGACCGCTTGGCTGCCGCCAATACCGCGGCGCTGGTGCTCGACGCCGCGCCGAGCGGCGCGGTGCCGGATTCGCTGGCAAAGCAGCTCCTTGAAAGCATCGGCGCGCGCGCGGTCGCGATCAAGCTCGGCCAGCAGCGCCGTCTGCTCGCGATCGCCGACATGCCTTCGACCATCGACGACGACATCGACCTTCGGGAAATCAACATCGGCTCGGCAACGATCAACGCGTTTCGCGTCATGCTCGGCCGCGGCAGCGAGGTGATGCGCGTGATCGGGCCTTCGCGCACCGGCGGGCAATTCATCGAGGTGGTGCTCGACGAACGTCCGTTACGGCTTGCCATGTACCGCTTCTCGGCGAACGTGCTGCTGTGGTCGCTGGCAATTTCGATTCTGACTGCGGGACTGGTGTATCTGGCGCTGCACTTCCTGTTCGTGCGGCCGATGCGGCGATTGACCGAGAATCTCGTCGGTTTCCATCGCGATCCGGAAAGCCAGGCGCAGATCATCACGCCGTCCGGCCGCGGCGACGAAATCGGCGTGGTCGAGCGCGAACTCTCCGATATGCAGCGCGATCTCAACTCGATGCTGCATCAGAAGAGCCGGCTCGCCGCGCTCGGGCTCGCGGTGTCGAAGATCAATCACGACCTGCGCAACATTCTCGCGTCGTCGCAACTCATCTCCGACCAGCTCAACACCGTCGCCGATCCGAAGGTGCAGCGCTTTGCGCCAAAATTGATGCGCACCTTGGAGCGCGCGATCGCACTCTGCCAGTCGACGTTGTCTTACGGCCGCGCGCAGGAAGCCTCGCCGGATCGCCGCGTGGTGCTGATCGATCCGATCGTCAACGAAGTCCGCGAATCCGCAGGCCTCGCGGGCGAGGGGCCGATCGGCTGGATCTGTGCGGTCGAGCGCGGTCTCACTATCGATGCCGATCCCGACCATCTGTTCCGCGTCCTGCTCAACCTGGTGCGCAACGCCGCGCAGGCGCTGGAGGCGCAGCCGGAGGGACACGTCGCGTTGCGACAGATCCGCGTCACCGGACGGCGCGAGGGCATCGTCTCGATCATCGAGGTCTCCGATACCGGCCCCGGTATTCCGCCGAAGGCGCGCGCGCATCTGTTCGAGGCGTTCCAGGGATCGGATCGCGCCGGTGGCACCGGGCTCGGACTTGCCATCGCCGCCGAGCTCATTCGCGCTCATGGCGGTGAAATCCTTCTGGTCGAAGGCACCATCGGCGCCACCTTCCGGATCGCCATCCCCGACCGGCCGATCGAATTGCATCAAATGCGGCCGGAACGCGCCCGGGCCTGACCTTTCAGCTGGCCAAATTCGGCATAAGTTTATGCCCGAGCAGAACTTGCAAAGCGGGGCCGGAGCCGTTAGGCATGGCCCCTCCGATGGGCTGCGTCAGACGCCCCCTTCGGATCAGCCGGTGGGATCGAGGTCCCGCAATTTGGCAAATGCGCCCGTAGCTCAGCTGGATAGAGCACCAGACTACGAATCTGGGGGTCAGAGGTTCGAATCCTTTCGGGCGCGCCATTTCTCTCTTACTGCACCGTGACGCCGGCGCTCTTGATGATCGGCACCCACTTGTCGATTTCCGAACTGACGAGCTTGCCAAGCGCGGCCGGCGTCTGATCGGCCTCGCTCGGCAGTTCTGCGCCGAGTTCGAGCAGCCGCGCGCGCACCTTCTCGTCCTTCAGCGCCGCGCGCGCGGTGGCGTTGAGCTTCTCGACGATTTCCTTCGGCGTACCCTTCGGCGCGAACAGCGCGTTCCAGCCGCTCGCCTGAAACTCCGGCAGTCCCTGCTCCTCGGTGGTCGGCACGTCGGGAAGAATCGGCACGCGCGATTTCACCGCGACCACCAGACCCTTCACTTCCTTTGCCTGTACCTGCGGTGCGACGCCGACGGTTTGGTCGCAGACGTAATCGATCTCCCCCGACAGAACTGCGTTGAGCGCCGGGCCCGAGCCGCGGAACGGCACATGCTGCGGTTTCACGCCGAGCAGCGAATCCAGAAACAGGCAGGTCAGGTGCGAGGTCGCGCCGATGCCGCCGGTGCCGTAGTTCATGCGCCCCGCGTTGGCTTTCAGGTAGACGACGAACTCCTTGAAATCCTTTATTGGCAAATCCTTCTTCGCCACCACCAGCATCGGCGTCGCGGCTGCGTTCATGATCGGCTCGAAGTCGGTGCGGGGGTCATACGCGAGCTTCGGATAGAGGCCGACGCTCGCGGCCTGGGTGCCGAGATTGCCCATCAGAATCGTGTGGCCGTCCGGCGTCGCCTTGGCGACGCGCGTCACGCCGATGGTGCCGCCGGCCCCCGTGACGTTCTCAATCACCACCTGCTGCCCGAGCGTGCGGCCCATGTGGTCGGCGACGACGCGCGAGATCACGTCGGTCGCGCCGCCGGCCGCGAACGGAACGACCAGCGTGATCGGCCGCGACGGGTAATTCGTCTGCGCGAATGCCGCGCTTGTTGCGAAACACAACGCAGTGGCGAGGGGGAGCAGGGATTTTTTCATGATGTTTCCTCCTGGATCGTACGACTCAAAGAAACGGATCGAGACGCGACATCAGAGCGTCAGGCGCTTCCTCTTGCGGGCTGTGGCCGCAATCGATCGGATGTCCGTCAACCGTGTTCGCTTTTTCCCGCCACGTTGCCGGGACGTCGTAGAGAGCGCCGACAGTGCCGCGACCACCCCACAGGGCTAGCAATGGTGCGACGATACGTCGGTCAGCATCGGCGGCGTCATGGACGAGATCAATCGTTGCTGCCGCTCTATAATCTTCGCAGATGGCATGTCGCGTTGCCGGGTCGGCATAGCAGCGACGATATTCGGCCATCACTCGCGGATCGACCGAGCCGGCGATCTTGATTTGACCGTCGATATGCTTCTGCAGGAAGAACTCGGGATCATGTCCGATCATGGTCTCCGGCAGCGGATACGGCTGGATCAGGAAGAACCACCAGAAATAGCGCCGCGCAAAGTCCATATCGGTGCGTGCATACATGGTCGCCGTCGGAGCGATGTCGATGACAACGAGTTTCTCGACGGCGTCCGGATAATCGAGTGCCATGCGATGCGCGACGCGGCCGCCGCGATCATGGCCAATGACGGCGAAACGCTCATAGCCGAGTGCGCGCATCACGATGACCTGATCGGCAGCCATCGCGCGTTTGGAATAATTGATATGGTCCGGGCCGCCTTCCGGCTTCGCACTGTCGCCATACCCCCGCAGATCCGTCGCAACGACGGTGAAACGCTTCGCTAGTCGTGGCGCGACCTTGTGCCAGGTGAGGTGAGTCTGCGGATGACCGTGCAGCAGAAGCAGCGGAGCTCCCTCGCCGCCGATCGCCGTGCGAATGCGAATGCCGTCGGCGTCAATGTCCTGCCAGCGAAAGCCGGGAAGAATATCCGCGTGTCCCGCAGCCGCGGTCATTCGCCCGCTCCTGCCAACAACCACGGAGCCGAAGCAAGATAAGCTTGCTGGAACGTGCGAATGTCGTCGGCATGGGTAAGCGTCTCGCCGATGCGGTCGAGACCGAGCATCATCGCGCGTCGGCGCGCATCATCGATCTCGAATGCGATGTCGAGGCCGCCTCCCGAGATGCTTCGGCGTTCGAGATCGATGCACAGTTCGGTTGGCCGGTCGGTGATCCGATCCGCCAAGAGTGCAATCGTCTGGTCTGCCAGGGTGACCAGCAACAAACCATTGTTTGCAGCATTGTCTGCAAAGATGCCGGCGAAGCTCGTGCCGATGATGGCGCGGATGCCGAACTGCAGCAGGCCCCATACCGCATGCTCGCGCGAGGAGCCGCAGCCAAAGTTCGGGCCGACGACGAGAAAACGCGTCTCGCTCCATTCAGGCTTGTTCAGCACGAAGTCAGGCCGTGGTTGTCCCGGCGCGCTGAATCGCAGATCGAAGAAAGCCCCGTCGCGCAGGCCTGCGCGATCGATGCCCTTCAGAAACTGTTTCGGCATGATGACATCGGTGTCGATGTTGGCAGACGGGAGCGCTGCCGCGGCACCGGTGACGATCGTGAACGGCTGCATGATCAGATTTTCCTCGCGAAGTGGCGAACATCGATGAGGTGACCTGCGAGTGCTGCTGCCGCGACCATCGCTGGGCTCATCAGATGCGTGCGCCCGCCCGCACCCTGGCGGCCTTCGAAATTTCGGTTGGTGCTGGATGCGCAGCGCTCGCCGGGCGCGAGCACGTCGTCGTTCATCGCAAGGCACATCGAGCATCCGGATTGACGCCATTCGAAACCGGCATCCATGAAAATCTTGTCGAGCCCTTCGGCCTCCGCGGCACGGCGCACGCTCGACGAGCCCGGCACCACCATCCCCCGAACCCCGTCCGCAATGCGCTGCCCGCGAACGACTGCCGCGGCTTCGCGCAGATCGGAGAGCCGTGCGTTCGTGCACGAGCCGATGAACGCACGCTGGATTCGCACATCGCTCAGCGCCATGCCGGGCGTCAGTCCCATGTAGCCGAGCGCGCGCTCCATATCGCGGCGGCGGCTCGCGTCCTGCTCGCGCTGCGGATCGGGGATCGTGCTGCCGACGGGAATCGCCTGATCGGGACTGGTGCCCCAGGTCACGAGCGGCTCGATCTCGTTCGCCGCGAGTACGACCTCGCGATCGAATGTCGCGTCCGCATCGCTGTGCAGCGTCAGCCAATGCTGCTTCGCTTGCTCCCAGAGTGCGCCCTTCGGTGCGCGCGGTTTGTCTGCGAGATAATCGAACACGGTCTGGTCGGGCGCGACGATCACACCGCGCGCGCCGCACTCGACCGCCATGTTGCAGATGGTCATGCGCGCTTCGATCGGCAGTGCCGCGATGCCGTCGCCGGCAAACTCGATGGCGTATCCGGTCGCGCCGCTGGCGCCGATGGTGCGGATCAGCGACATCACCGCGTCCTTTGCGGTGACGCCGCGGCCGAGCGCGCCGTTAATGCTGACGCGCATGGTCTTGAGGCGGCGATAACGCAGCGTCTGCGTCGCGAGGTAATGCTCGATGTCGGACGTGCCGATGCCGAAGCCGAGCGCGCCCAGTGCGCCATAGGTCGTGGTGTGGCTGTCGCCGGCGGCGACGATCATGCCGGGCAGGATGAAGCCGAGTTCCGGTGCGACCACATGCTCGATGCCCTGCAGCGGGTGCAGCACGTCGAACAGTTCGATACCGAAGTCGCGACAGTTGCGGTCGAAGTAGGCGACCTGCTCTGCGCCGCCGGCATCGGGCATGGCCGCATCGCGCGTTTGCGCGGTGGAGTTGACATGATCGACCACGCCGAGCGCAGCCTGCGGACGCCAGACGTGGCGGTTCGCCTCGCGCAGACCGCTGAACGCCTGCGGGCTGGTGTATTCGTTGAGGACGGTGCGATCGATGTAAAGCAGGATCTCGGCGCCGGGGCCGTCACCGCCGAGCTTGCGGACGGTATGGGCGTCGATGATCTTGTCGTAGAGCGTGCGCGGCACGGGCGTCCTCGGACTGTGATAGGCTCGCCTAAGCAAAGGGAATGCGTCGCCGAATGGCCAATGCCGTTTCGGCATGCGTTGATGCCGGGCGCGGATGGAGAACAATGGACGCCGAATGGCTTGAGGATTTTCTGGCGCTCGTGGACCTCGGGCACTTCTCGCGTGCGGCGGAACAGCGCGGCGTGACGCAGCCGGCGTTCAGCCGCCGCATCCGCGCGCTGGAGGATTGGGTCGGCAGCCCGCTGTTCGATCGCGACCTGCAGCCGGTGGCGCTCACGCCGGCGGGCGAACGCTTCCGGCCGGTGGCGGAGGAAACGCTGCGCCGTCTTTACCAGGGACGCGAAGCGGCGCGCGAGGCGGGCCGGATGTCGGCGGCGACGGTGCGCTTCGCCTCGACGCAGGTTCTCTCGTTCAGCTTCTTTCCGAACTGGCTGCGCGCTATCGAAGGTGACGAAGCGAGGGAAGCGGTCGTGTCGCTCACCGCGGCGCATATGGCGGCGTGCGAGCAGATCATGCTGCGCGGCGAGGCGCATTTCCTGCTGTGTCACGATCATCCGCAGATGTCGCACGCGCTGATGTCGGATCAGTTCCGATCCGTTCGGCTTGGCGCGGACACGCTTCTGCCCGTCAGCGCGCCCGATGCAGCGGGGACAGGCCCGCTGTTCGCGATGCCCGGGACCTCGGCGGCGCCGCTGCCGCTTCTCGCCTATTCGAGCGAGTCGGGTTTCGGCCGCATCCTCGCCGGCGCGCGCGCCATCGAAAAAAGCGAGGCCTCGCTCAAGCCCGTATTTGCGTCGCATCTGGCGTCGGTCCTGATCGCAATGGCGCGTGAACGCCGGGGCATCGCCTGGGTGCCGATGAGCGTCGTCGCGGACGATCTCGCGCGCGGAACGTTGTTCCGGGCATCGCACGCACGCGATGACATTCCGGTCGAGGTCAGGCTTTACCGCTCGCGTGCGCGCCAAAGTCCAGCGGCCGAACGCCTGTGGTCGCTGATCCTCAGGACCGCTGACGCTAACGATCCGGAAAGCTCCAGGGCGGTATGAAGCCTGTCTGGAGAACTGAGCGGTGACATCCAGCAAACGCGACTTCCCTTACTACAATGGTGAGCCGGTCCTGATTTCGGGCCGCCAATGGCTGCTGGTCATGGCCGCGGTGGTGTGCAGCTACTTCGTCCTGACCGCCCAGCTGCCGTTCTTCGCGACGCGATTCGGGCAGTTCATTCCAGCAATCCTCTTCGTTGCCATCCCGCTTGCAGCGCTTGCGGCCATTACGCCGCAGCACTGGACCGCCTTGTTCCGCAGAGTCCGCGTCCGTGACGTGATGTGGATGATCCTGTTCGCGCTGCTTAATGTCATCGTCAGCATGAGCATCGGCCTAGCGGTGTGGGCCTTGACGGCAACCGCTGCGAACCCGGCCGTCGGCGCTGTCGGCGGAATGGGATCCGGCGATCTGATCTTCTTTTTCCTGAAGACGATCCCGCAGCTGTTCGGCGAGGAAGTTCTCACCATTCTGCCGTTCCTGGCGCTGCTGTATCTACTGCATGCCCGCATGGAGATATCGCGAACGCAGGCTATCGTTGGCGCGTGGCTGATCGCAGCGATGCTGTTCGGTGTGGTGCACCTGCCGACCTACAACTGGAACTGGATTCAGTGCCTCGTCGTGATCGGCGGCGCGCGCCTTGTGCTGATGCTGCCCTACCTGCTGACGAAGAACATCTGGGTCTCCGCCGGCGCGCATATTCTCAATGATTGGATGCTGCTTGGGTTCACCTTGCTCGGGCCTTATCTGCTCAAGGCCGGCGCAGCATCCTAAAAATCAGTTTGCGAACAGCTGCCGCCCTGCGAGATCGAGCATGATCTCTTCGGAGCCGCCGCCGATCGCGTTCACCCGCACCTCGCGATAGACGCGCTCGACCTTCGAGCCGGTGAGGAACGACGCGCCGCCAAGCACCTGCGCCGCTTCGCGCGCGACCGCTTCGAGGGTGCGCGTCGCCTGCACCTTCAGCATTGCAAAATCGGACGGCACGCCCTTGCCTTCCTTCATCGCCCAGGCGCACTGATCGACCCACGCCTGCGTGGTGCCGATCTGCCGTGCCATGTCCGCGAGCTTGATGCGGATCGCCTGATGATCGACGAGGCGCTTGCCGAAGGTTTCGCGCTGGCGCGCCCAGTCCGCGGCCTCGGTGAGACAGACGCGAGAGTGCGCGCAGCAGTTCATCGCCATGCCGAGGCGTTCGCTGTTGAAATTGCGCATGATGCCTGCGAAGCCGCTGTTCTCCGGACCGATCAGGTTCTCCGGCGGCACCTCGACATTGTCGAAATAGAGCGTCGCGGTGTCCGAACAGCGCCAGCCCATCTTGTCGAGGCGCGTGCGGCTGAAGCCGGGGCGATCCGTCTCGACCAGCATCAGCGAAATGCCGGCCGCGCCGGGGCCGCCGGTGCGGACCGCGACGGTGAGATAATCGGCACGCATGCCGGAGGTGATGAAGGTCTTCGAGCCGTTGATGACGTACTTGTTGCCGATCTTCTCCGCGCGAGTCTTGATGTTGGCGACGTCGGAGCCGCCGGACGGCTCGGTGATGCAGAGCGCCATGATCTTTCTGCCGGAAAGCACTTCCGGTGCGATGCGGCGCTTCATCTCCTCCGAGCCCAGAGCCAGCACGGGCGGCAGCGCGATGCCGTGCGTCATCAGCGACGCGTTGAGGCCGCCGGCGCCGAGGCGCGCAATTTCCTCGGACTGCGTCAGGCGATGGAAGATGTCGAAGCCCTCGGAGACGCCGCCGTACTCTTCCGGGTAGCCGAGGCCGAGGATGCCCGCTTTCGCCGCTTTCACGTGCAGTTCGCGCGGCAGTTCGCCGTCCGCTTCCCAGCGATCGATATTCGGTGCGATCTCGCGGTCGACGAACTTCCGCACCGAGCGTGCGAGTGCGTCATGGGTTTCGTCGTAGTGCGGCGAGCGTGCGCGCCAGTCGTCGAACATGGTCATGGCTGATCATCCGGCAGGTCTGATCGGCAACGATGGCGTCGGTCGCGGTGAAATGTCCAGCCGGGGCTAGTGGTCCGATTCTAACATTCGCATCACATCTCAGCGCACGCTTAGCGAATGTCAAATCCACTCCACTAGAGGATGCGGGCGCAGAGCGTCTTGAACATCAGGATCAGCGCCGCCGAGATGATAAGCGGCAGACAGATCGTGCTGGCGATGCTCGCCCAGATGATCTGATCCTTGCCGTCGAACCCGTCCGACCAGATGAAGGAGGGCAGGACGCGCGAGACATCTCCGGACACGAGGTCGTAGAGCGGTCGAAACAGCATGAGGCCACCAATGAGGAGGCCGCTGTATTCCCACCAGTGGCCCATCGCCCGGCGGACGAGAAAGATGGTGGCTCCGATAAGAATTGCCGCAATGACGATCACCGAGAGCCAGCCCAACATTCCTTGCCTTCCGCATTTCAGAGTCGCGGTCGTTAGTCGCGGCGAACGGCCGAATGGTTCGATTATTCCGGCGGAGCGACCTCTCGGCGCGGCAGCTGCGCGCGCTGGCTCAGCCAGACGCTGCCGAGCACCATGACGATGCCGGCCATCTGCATGGGCGTCAGATTCTGCCCGAGGACCAGCCAGCCCAGAATCACCGCCGTTACCGGACTGAGTAGGCCGAGCGGCGAAATCACCGACGGCTCAAGCCGCGCGAGACCGCGAAACCACAGGATGTAAGTGAAGGCCGCGCTGATCAGGCCGAGATAAAGAAAGCCGGTGATGTTCGGTGTCGTGAGCGCAGGCAGCGGCGGCTCGAACCAGAGCGCGACAGGCACGAGCAGCAATCCGCCTGCGGTCAGTTGCCATGATGCGAAAGTCAGCGGCGACACCGGCGGTTGCCAGAACCGGCTGAGCACAGTCCCCGCCGCCATCGATGCGGCGCCGGCGAGGCCCGCAATGACTCCGATGTCGTCGAGTGCGGCTTTTGGTGTGAGAACGAGCAGCGCGACGCCGGCGATGCCCGCGATTGCGGCCGCAATCGAGAGTGCGCGGATGTGTGTGCCGAGCAGCAGCCGCGCAAACAGGATCACCACCAGCGGCTGGATCGCGCCAACTGTTGCCGCCACACCGCCTGGCAGGCGATAGGCGGAGATAAAAAGCATCCACCAGAAAATCGAGAAGTTGAGCGCGCCCAATATCAGCACGCGGGCCCACCAGATGCCGTGCGGCAGCTGCCGTACGAACAGGAGCAGCAGCAGCCCTGCGGGCAGCGCGCGCAGCATCGACACCGTCAGCGGATAACCGGCCGGAAGCAGTTCGGTGGTGACGAGGTAGGTGCTACCCCAGATCGCAGGGGCGACGGCGGTCAGCAGCAAATCGAGGTTGCGGTTCATTTTCGGGCTTTTCTGTTGTTATCCGATTTATCTTGAGGTCAAGATAATGTCTGATATCTTGACGTCAAGACATCCCGACGCCATCCTGCAATGATGGATCGCGTCGACGACATCCTCGCGCAGTGGCGGCGGGAACGGCCTGACCTCGATGTCGGGCCGATGGGAATCATCGGCCGCATGCGCCGCATCTCGCAGCATCTCTTGCGCGGGATGGAGAAGACGTTCGCGGAGCACGGCCTGCAGGACGGCAGCTTCGACGTGCTGGCAACGCTGCGGCGATCGGGACCACCCTATGCACTGTCGCCCGGTGACCTTCTGCGCACGATGATGATCACCTCCGGTACGATGACCAATCGCGTCGATCAGCTGGAGAAGGCCGGGCTCGTCAAGCGCACGCCGAATCCGGAAGACGGGCGCGGCTTCATCGTCTCGCTGACCAAGAAGGGCTTCAATCTGATCGACGCGACGATGACTGCGCACGTCGAAACCCAGAAGCGGCTGACCTCGGCGCTGTCGAAAGAAGAGAGAGCGACCCTCAACGCGCTGCTCGGCAAATACCTCGCGAGCTTCGAGGCGGCCGAGCGGGGTGACTAGCACCGATCCTCGTACGCCGACGGTTTGCGGTCGGAGCGATCGTGTGCATTGATACGCCCGATCCAACCCGGAGCCCACGATGGACGACGCTGTACGGGACGACATCGTGGCGCTGCTGCCGCCGCTCATGCAATCGATCGAAGCACTGAGCTTCGTCGCGCGTTATCTGCATCCGCCTGATTTCGGCAATGTGATGGAAATGGCCGGCACGCCGGACGATGCGCTGCGCGAGGCGCGGCCGCGGCTGAATGCCTGGCCCGAACAGCTGAAAGGCGTGGCGACGCTGTTGGGGGCATCGAGCGACGCGGTGATCGCAAGCTTTGACGGTTTGCGGAAGGCGCCCGAGCAGGAGAACAGCATGGTCGCCGTCTTCCGGGCGCTGCGTTATGTCTCGCGCGCGCAGGAAGCGCTCTATCCGCTCGCGGCCGCGATGCCCGCCATCAGCCGCTTCTTCATCGTGCCCGATATGCGTGACGATGCCGGACTGCTGGAGCGGATTGCGAAAGCGGAGAAGCGCGACGACACCGGCATTGCGCACGCGAACAACGAACCCGGCAGCCGCGGCGGATTTTCGATCTACGTGCCGGAGTACTACACGCCGGACCGCGCATGGCCGGTGGTGTTCGCGCTGCATGGCGGCAGCGGCAACGGTCGTGCGTTTCTCTGGAGCTGGTTGCGCGATGCGCGCAGTCATGGCGCGATTCTCGTCTCGCCAACGGCAACCGGCTCGACCTGGGCGCTGATGGGTGACGATGCGGATTCGCCGAATCTTGCACGTATTCTCGAGATGGTGCGCGGCCGCTGGAACGTCGATGCCGCAAAATTGCTGCTCACCGGCATGAGCGACGGCGGCACGTTCTCCTATGTCAGCGGCCTCGAAGCGTCGTCACCGTTCACGCATCTCGGTCCGGTGGCATCGTCGTTCCATCCGCTGATGGCGGAGATGGCGGACAAGCAGCGGCTGCAGGGCCTGCCGATCTATCTCGTGCACGGCCAGCTCGACTGGATGTTCCACGTCGACGTGGCGCGGCAGGCGAAACAGGCGCTGTCATTTGCTGGCGCGAACGTGACGTATCGTGAGATCGACGATCTCAGTCACACCTATCCGCGCGAGATCAATGCAGCGATGTTGACATGGCTGAACGAGATACCCGCAAAATGACCCGCAAGCCGAAAGTGCTGGACGATCCGTTTGCGGATGTCTCGGCAGCGAAGCGCAAGGCAGGGACGCAACCGGGTCAAGCGAAGGGGCAATGCCTTTGCGGCACCGTCCGCTTCGAGATCGATGTTCCCGCGCGCTGGGCCTGGCACGACCATACGCGCGCCAGCCGTATCGCCCACGGCGCCGTTTACGCCACCTATGTCGGCAGCTGGCGCAAGCGTTTTCGCGTTACGGAAGGCGAGGATAGCATCACGCGCTACGATGATGCGGCGACGAAAACGTCGCGCAGCTTCTGCAGCCGGTGCGGTACGCCGCTGTTTTATGAGCGCGGGCGCTCGAAGCACATGATCAATATTCCGCGCGCGCTGTTCAAGAACCGCACCGGGCGCGAGCCGCTCTATCACATCGGCATCGATGAACTGCAAGCGTGGGCGTACATGGGAACGCCGCTGGGGCCCTTGAAAGGATATCCCGGCGTCGTCTGGGAGCGGCCGAGGAAGAAAAAGGCCTTCGATTTTCCGGGGGCCTGATTTGCTCGGCTGCCTCTATGCCTGCATGCGCAACGCGCCGCTCGACGGGGGCAGGATGTAATCGGAAAGTCCGGCCGGGATGCGAAAGCACGTCCGCGGAACCTGCGGATGCAGCGAGAAGAATTCGGTATCGCTTCCCTCCACCGGCTCGAAGCCGGAGCGGTCGAGCACATAGACAAAGCCGGACGACCACAGCATCGGATCGCGCCGCCAGAGCATGTGTCCCGGTTCACCGTCAGCCCGGAAATCGTAGCTCGGCCCGTTTCGGCGATACGTATAGGTTATGGAGCCGAAGCGATCGCGCAACCAGCCGACGTTCAGCAGGGCATGAAGGATGACCTCGACCCAGTCGACGCTCCCGTACACGGCGCATAGTGAACCGGATGCCTTGTGAAAGTCGGTCGCCTGTCGGGGGTCGAGACAATTCAATGGCGCTGGGTGGTTGCCGCCGTGAAGGACAAATCCCCCTGTGCCGGTCAAAAGGGCGAGCAACGCGACAATCCGGTCAAGCGGCTCCGCCGTCAGATCGGAATGCCGGTCACCGCTGATGCGTTTCAGCAGATGCTGCAGGTCGATCGCATCGCTCTCCGGCATTAAGCAAACTCAGTGATCCGCTCGTCCAGAGGCTGGAACAGTCCGCGGCCGAACTCGGTCAGGGCGGGATTGTCGCGTAGCGGTCTTGCCAGCGTCTCGATGTCCTCGCGCAGGAACTGTTCGTTCGCGTCGACGTAACCGCGATCGTCATAGCCGGTCTGTTTGATCCGGTTGAAGAAGAGCAGCGTATTTGCGAGCGCGTGGTAGGCCATCAATACGCGATTGATCGGCCGGGCTTTGCGGATGGGCGGCGACCAGTAGAGTTCGGTATCGGTTCCGTCGTCGATCGGGCCGAGGCGCTCGAGCATATAGTAATACTGATGCGAACATTCGTGCACCAGCAGCTCGGCGATCACCACCGGAGCATGCGGATAGGAAGAATGAACATACCCAGGCACTTCCTCCCAGCTTCCGGACACGGTCTTGAACGCAGGCTGGAGTGCGCCGACGACGATCCCGTTCAAGGCGCGATCGACCCAGGCGCGATACTCTGGGGCAGCCGCGTGCAGCGCTTCAAACCCGCCGCGGAAAGTTGCGATCGCATCGTCATCGATCGATCCCACCGTGTGGCATTCGCGGAAAAAATCGGAGCCGCCGCCGACGGGCAGCGCGTAGTTTGGGACCAGGTGCGCGCGGCCGAAAGGGGCAACCGTGTGCATACGAGGCACAGCGGCTGCCATCCAGGCGCCGCCGATGCGTTCGAAGGCATACGCCGTTCCGGAGGCGTCGACGAGCTTGAGCGTTGCGCCATCCGAACCGGATTGTGTGGCTTCGGCGCGAACGACGTCCCGCATCGCGCGGCCGTCGAATATCAGCGGCGCCGGTTTGAAAGAGGCTGACCAGTTTCCGTCGTGGCCGGTTTCAGTCAGCGCGACTGCCACCCGCACTGCGATTTCCGCCGGATCGACCCTGCCGTCCTTGAGCGCCAGGCCTGCCAGTCCGAACGCCATGGACCATCCTGCGCGCGCGCGTTGCGGCGAAGGCGGCTTGCCGAGCCAGCCGCTCAGGAACGCCTGCAGTCCGTCGCCGGCCTCGATGCGCTTGCCATGCACCTCGAGGAACAGTCCGAGCGTGCCTGTCGCGCTGGTGCAGATCACGGTGTCGAAAAGCGATTCATCGACGGGGCCGCACGGAAGGCTGAACGGTGTGATCAGATCGTTGCGCATCGTCTTACTCCTCAAGCTTGCAGAGCAATTTCTCAGGAAGGTCGCGCCGGATCACGGTCCTCATCCGGTCGGCCAGCGCGAACAAAGCGTCGCAATAAAGCGAGGGGTTCGAGAAACCCTGTCCGTCGAACCGGTGCGGCAGATAGCCCCCTCCGCACGCCGAAAGGTTCGGGCAGGATGCGCAGGTGCTGCACAGCGTCTGCAGGTTCATGACCTCGTAGTCGGACGCATGCAGCGACAGCTCGTGCTCGAAGATGTTGAGCCGGTCATGCGAGCAGTCGCCGCCGCAAAGCCGGGTCACGTCGCTTAGTCCGATGGACCCATCCGACTCGATCACGCAGAGCATTTGCAAATCGCCGCCGAGCGAATCCAGATAGACATCGCCCCCCAGAAGGCCGGTCATCATCGTCTCTAACATGCGGATGCGAGGGGCCGCTTCCCCAAGCCCGTACCAGCGTTCGAAAGCTTCTAGCAAAAAGCGGCGATAGGGCTCAGGCCCCTGCCACTCGTCCGGCAGGTTCGCGCGGTTGCCGTTCGGCAGCAGCAGGTCGAACTCGGAGAAGCCTTGCTTCACGAACCAATCGACGATCTCCGCGCCGTTGGCGATCGGATCGATCACGCACAGGCAACCGCCGAACACGGATCTGAATTCCGGGACGTCGCGCCGCAAGCCGCTGATCACCGCAAGCAATTGTTCGGTCGATCCGCTGCCGTCCTGCCGCATCACTCTGCGGCGATCCGCGATCTCGGGCGGACCGTCAATGCTCAATCCGAAGCAAACCTCGAATTCGTCGAACAGTTCGACCCAGGCACGATCGAGCAGAAGTCCGTTGGTCTGCAGCACGAAGTGAATCGTTACATTTTCGGTGGCGCGCAGAATTTCGAGAATGCGCCGCATATGCCGGTGCCCGACAAGCAGCGGCTCACCGCCATGAAGCTCGATGGTGAAACTGTCGAATCCGAACTTTCGACAATGCTCGGTGATACGTTCGGACAAACGCCGGATGACTCGCTCGGAGATCACTGGCGGCCGGTTAGCCCACGAACTGTCGCCGCGATTGTAGACATAGCAGTATGTGCAATCGAGATTGCAGCGCTGCGCCACCTTGACGATGGCCTGACGCAGCACGCCGTCCTTGAAGCGGCGGGATTTCTGTTCCCGCCCGACCTCATTTGAGGGCATGACTCTCCTTTGTCCGCGTGAGAGCGCGGACCCAAAAAGCCGAGTTGAGCCGGTGGCATCGGACTGTTCGCGTCGGACTATTCGGACTGTTCGCGTCGGACTATTTGTGTCGGACGATCAGCCTTCCCGCTTTGTCACTGCCTGGACTTGATCGAGCAATGCCGTGCGGCTGTAGTTCGAATGATTACTGCTGTGCGAGTTGTGCGCGGACTCGAGGTTCCCGAGATTGACCTTCGCGCGAGCAGCCACTTGTCTCAGCACCTGATTTTGAATGTGCACGAGATCTTCAAGATCGAGTTTGGACAGATCGAGATCCTTATCAGCCATGACGTCCTCCCAACAAATATCGGTGAACTAAACGTATTTTCTCAGGGACGGCAGCTCGTAGAGACGGCGGCTCTTATCCTGGAGCAGACGCTGCGACACGACGCTTGGTCAATGGCAAGTTCTGGGAGGTATTCCGTCACACCATGGAAACAAATTTGAATTGATTGCGAAGACCATGAAAATGCCGGCCCGAACACTCGGGCCGGCTGCTTTTCAACGAGAATAGTGAGTGGTGAGTTAAGCCGCGTTGAAGCCGGCGATCGCCTTCACTTCGAGGAAGTCCTCGAGGCCGAACTTGCCCCACTCGCGGCCGTTGCCCGACTGCTTGTAGCCGCCGAACGGCGCGGTGCGCTCGTTCGGAACGCCCTGCAGGTTGACGTTGCCGGCACGGATCTGACGGCCGACCTTGCGTGCACGTTCGACGTTGCCGGCCGAGACGTAACCGGCAAGGCCGTACGGCGTGTCGTTGGCGAGCTCAACGGCTTCCGCTTCGTCCTTGAAGCCCATGATCGCGAGCACGGGTCCGAAGATTTCTTCGCGCGCAATCGTCATGTCCTTCGTCACGTCGGCGAAGATGGTCGGACGCACGTAGAAGCCCTTGTTGACGCCCTCCGGCAGACCCGGACCACCGGCGACAAGCGTTGCGCCTTCGTCGATGCCCTTCTGGATCAGCGCCTGGATCTTGTCCCACTGGGTGCGGTTGACGACCGGACCGATGGTGGTGCCGTCGCCGCGCGGATCGCCGGCCTTGGTCTTGTCGGCGACCGCCTTTGCGATGGCCGCGACTTCCTTCATCTTCGCCTGCGGCACGATCATGCGCGACGGCGCGTTGCACGACTGGCCAGAGTTGTTGAACATGTGCATCACGCCGCCGGTGACGGCCTTGCCGAAATCGGCGTCTTCGAGGATCACGTTCGGCGACTTGCCGCCGAGCTCCTGGCTGACGCGCTTCACAGTGTTAGCCGCCCGCTTCGCCACGTCGATACCGGCGCGGGTCGAGCCGGTGAACGAGATCATGTCGATGCCCGGGTGCTCGCTCATCACGGCGCCGACATCGAGGCCGAGGCCGTTGATCAGGTTGAACACGCCCTTCGGCACGCCGGCTTCATGCAGGATTTCCGCGAAGATCAATGCCGAGGTCGGGGTGAATTCCGACGGCTTCAGAATCATGGTGCAGCCAGCGGCGAGCGCAGGCGCGACCTTGCAGGCGATCTGGTTGAGCGGCCAGTTCCATGGCGTGATCATGCCGACGACGCCAACCGGCTCGCGCACGACCACCGCTGACCCAATCGTCTCTTCGAAGTGGTAGCTCTTCAGCACATCGAGCGTCGAGGCGAGGTGGCCGAGGCCAGCGCCGGCTTGAAGCTTTTCCGCCATCGGCAGCGGTGCGCCCATTTCGTCGGACACGGCGGCGCCGATGTCCTTCATGCGCGACTTGTAGACCTCGATGATCTTGGCCAGCAGCGCCATGCGCTCTTCGCGCGTGGTGACGGAGAACGTTTCGAATGCGCGGCGCGCGGCGGCGACCGCCTTGTCCACGTCGGCCTTCGAGCCGACCGCGACGTCATACATCGCTTCCTCGGTTGCCGGATTAACGACCGGGACCGACTTCTTGACGGCCGGATCGACCCAGGCGCCGTCGATGTAGAATTGCATGCGATTGACCATCGTTTCCTCACTGCTTGCGACGTTGATGTCGGATGATGTGATTGTCTGCGCACCGTCTGATCCGAAAACATCTTTTCGGGGACGTGCCGCATCGGCTCGGGCGGCATCTATGCATGAATTGCGAGCGGAATGAAGCCGCAAAACTCGCACGCGGCTCCGCTTTGGAAGCCTTGAAAAATGCCGGATGCGACAGGGTGCGTGAGGTCATTCGCACGGCGCGCGCCGACGCGATCAGCGCGGTGAGTTTTTTGCGACTTAGTGTCGCCCGCGCCACCGTCCGGAGAGTGCAAAATCTCGCGAACGCCGACGCTGCAGGCGTTTTTAGCGATCTTGTGTGCGTTGCAAAAATTCCGCCAGGCGAACCGAAGGTTCATGGCACGCAATTGTGCAAGACGGCTGGCGAAGAGTGTGCTTCGATTACGCATAACCAAATCAAGAAATGCTGGAGACGCGGCCTCGGTCGCGAAGGGAGAACGAACGATGTTTCACCGCAGAACTGTAACGACCCTGTTGGCCGCGGCGGCGCTCTCGGCGATCGGCGGCGTTGCGCTCGCGCAGGAGTATCCAAGTAAGCCGGTCAACTTGATCGTGCCATGGCCCGCTGGCGGCTCGACTGACATTTCGATGCGCGCCATCGCGGACGCGGCGTCGAAGCATCTCGGCCAGCCGATCGTCATCGACAACAGGGCGGGCGGTGGCGGCACCGTCGGCCCGGCGACGATGGCGGCAGCCGCAAAGCCCGACGGCTACACCATCTCGCAGATTCCGATCACCGTGTTCCGTCTGCCACTGATGCAGCAGGTGTCGTGGAATGCCGACACCGACTTCAGCTACATCGTGCATCTGACGGGTTACACATTCGGCGTGACGACGAGTTCGGAGTCGCAGTTCAAGAGCTGGAAGGATGTCGTTGACTTTGCCAAGGCGAATCCTGGCAAGGTGACATACGCGACGCCGGGTGCCGGCACGTCGCTGCACATCGGTATGGAGCAGATCGCGAAAATGGCCGGCATCAAGCTGACGCAGGTGCCGTTCAAAGGCGGTGCGGAAACCAACGCAGCCGCGCTCGGTCAGCACACCATGCTGCAGGCGGACTCGACCGGCTGGAAGCCGCTGGTCGATGCCGGCAAGCTGAAGCTCCTGATGGTGTGGACCGACAAGCGCTCGCCGAATTTCCCCGATGCGCCGACGCTGAAGGAACTCGGCTATCCGATGGTGTACGACTCGCCGTTCGGCATCGCTGGTCCGAAGGGCATGGACCCGAAGGTCGTCGCCAAGCTGCACGATGCCTTCAAGAAGGCGATCGAGGATCCCGCCGTGATCGCGACGCTCGCGAAGTACGACATGGTGCCGAACTACAAGAGCACCGAGGACTACAAGAAGTTCGTCGCCGAGGTGACCGAGTCGGAGCGTCAGGTGGTTGACTCAATCGGCCTGTCGAAGAAGACGAACTGATCTGACGTCTATTGGGACGCGTGCGGCGCTCGCGCTGCTGCACGTGGTCCGGTTTCGTCACACGAACCGCACGACTTTGCTCGCGCTGCTTTTTCGAACACAATGCGCGGGCAATAAGAAGGTCGGGTGCTGCGCCTCACCGATCCGGCAAGGGAGGATGTCAGCATGCTTCATCGCCGTATGAAAACGCTCGCCGTCGCTGCTGCTTGTCTGGCTGTGACGGTTGCGAGCGCGCGTGCCCAGGACTTTCCGAGCAAACCCATCACGCTGATCGTGCCCTGGGTCGCCGGCGGTTCGACCGACATCGCGCTGCGTGCGATCGCCGATGTCGCCGCCAAGCATCTCGGCCAGCCGATCGTCATCGATAACCGCGCCGGCGGCAGCGGAACGATCGGCCCGGCGATCATGGCGGCGACCGCGAAGCCCGACGGCTACACCATCTCGCAGATTCCGATCACAGTGTTTCGTCTACCGTTGATGCAGGACGTCACGTGGAATGCCGAGAAGGACTTCACCTATATCGTGCATCTCACCGGTTACACCTTCGGCATCACCACGAACAATGAGACGCCGTTCAAGACCTGGCAGGACGTGGTCGCCTACGCCAAGGCCAATCCCGGCAAGGTGACGTATTCGACCTCCGGCGCCGGCGGCTCGCCACATATCGGCATGGAGCAGATCGCCGCCCACAGTGGCATCGCCTTGCGGCACGTGCCGTTCAAGGGATCGGCCGAAGCACTCACCGCTGTGCTCGGCAATCACACCATGCTGCAGGTGTCGTCCACCGGATGGAAGCAGCAGGTCGAGGCGGGCAATCTCAAACTGCTGATGGTGTGGACCGAGAAGCGCGCCAAGTATTTTCCGGACGTGCCGACGCTGAAGGAGCTCGGCTATCCGTTCGTATTCGATTCGCCCTATGGCGTTGCCGGTCCGAAGGGCATGGACCCGAAGATCGTCGCGAAACTACACGATGCCTTCAAGAAGGCGATCGAGGACCCCGCCGTGCTCGACATGCTCGACAAGTACGAGATGGTGGCGAACTACAAGAACACCGAAGACTACAAGGCGTTCGTGAAAGAACAGATCGAGGCCGAGCGAAAGGTCGTAACGACCGTCGGTCTTGCGAAGAAGTCGAACTGAGTGGGGATGGGGATGAGCGAGCAGACGAGGACCGGATTCCGGCTCGACAATTCGGAACTGTGGGGCGGTCTGATCGGGCTCGCGCTCGGCGCGTTCGTGATCTGGTCCGGTGTGAAGTTCAACATCGGTACCATCAACGACCCGGGCTCCGGCTTCGTGTTGTTCTACACCGGCATTCTGATGTGCCTGTTTTCCGGCTCGATCACGTTGGCTTCCCTGACCGAAGGCGGGCCGAGCCTTCGCTCGCTGTGGGCGGGTACGCGCTGGACCAAGACGGTGATCGTGATCGCGGGCCTTGCGGTGTTTGCGTTTTCGTTCGACCGGCTGGGTTTCCTGCTGGCGTCGATTCCGTTGATGCTGTTTCTGCTGCGCGCCATCGATCCGGTGCGCTGGACGGTGGCGATCCCGCTCGCGGTGCTGGTGCCGCTCGGCTCGTGGTGGGTGCTGAAGCGCCTGCTGCTCATCCAGTTGCCGTCAGGCATGTTCGGTATCGGCTGACGGGATCGCGCCAATGGATGTTGTTCTTGCCAACGTAGCCCAAGGCCTCGGCGTCGCGCTGCAGCCCGTCAATGTCCTCTACTGTTTCATCGGCGTGTTCATCGGCACGCTGGTCGGTGTGCTGCCCGGCATTGGCCCGATCTCGGCGATGTCGCTGCTGCTGCCGGTCACGCTCTCCGGCACGCCCGAGTCCGGCATCATCATGATGGCTGGCATTTACTATGGCTCGATGTACGGCGGATCGACCACGTCGATCCTCGTCAATATTCCGGGCGAGGCCGCCTCGGTCGTGACATGTCTCGACGGCCACCAGATGGCGAAGCAGGGCCGCGCGGGTCCGGCACTCGGCATCTCGGCGCTCGGGTCGTTCATCGCCGGCACGTTCGCGCTGGTCGCGCTGATGTTCATCGCGCCGTCGCTGGCAAGCGTCGCCGTCCGCTTCGGACCCGCCGAATACTTCAGTCTGATGGTGCTCGGCCTCGTCGTGTTGACCTTCCTGACCCAGGGCTCGATGGCGAAGGCGCTGTTCATGGCCTGCATCGGCGTCGTCCTCGGCTTGATCGGCCTCGACAGCATCAACGCGACGCCGCGTCTCACCTTCGGCCGCATCGAGTTGATCGACGGCATCGGCCTCGTGCCGGTGGTGATGGGACTGTTCGGCGTCGCCGAGGTCTTGAGCAACATCGAGCAGGTCATCAAGCGTGACGTGCTGACAACGAAGATTTCGCAGCTGCTGCCGAATAAAGAAGACTGGAAGGCGAGCGCAGGACCGATTTCGCGCGGCACGTTGCTCGGCTTCTTCCTCGGCATTCTGCCGGGCGGCGGCGCCGTGGTGGCATCGTTCGCGTCCTATGCGCTTGAGAAGCGTCTGTCGAAAACGCCGGAGCGCTTCGGCAAGGGCGCGATCGAGGGCGTGGCCGCACCGGAAGCTGCGAACAACGCGGCCGCCGGCGGGGCGTTCATTCCGCTGATGACGCTCGGCATTCCGCCGAACGTGGTGATGGCGCTGCTGCTCGGCGCATTCGTCATTCACGGCCTGCAACCCGGGCCGCTGATGATCACTCAGAATCCGCAGCTGTTCTGGGGCATCATTGCCAGCATGTACATCGGCAACGTGATGCTGCTGGTGTTGAACTTGCCGCTGATCGGCATGTGGGTGCAGCTGCTGAAACTGCCCTACAACGTGCTGTTCCCGCTGATCATCCTGTTCACGATCATCGGCGTCTACTGCTCGAGCAACAACGTGTTCGACGTCTATGTCATGATTGCGTTCGGTGTGTTCGGCTACCTGATGCGTAAACTCGGCTACGAACCGGCGCCGCTGGTGCTGGCCTTCGTGCTCGGCCCGATGCTGGAGAATAATTTACGCAAGGCGCTGATCCTGTCGCAGGGCGATCTGACGACCTTCATCCTGCCGCTGAAATTGCGCTGGATCTCGGCTCTCTGTCTGGCGATGGCCTTTATTCTGCTGATCACGCCGCTGTTGCCGGCGCTGCGCAAGAAGCGCGAGATGGTCGCACTGGACGAAGGCGCCTAGTTAACGCGTTTTTTAACCAGGCCATCGTAGTCGGCGCTGTTGAGCATCGGCAGCATCGGCGCTCTGTCCAGCGTAAGAATGCGCTCGCGATAGCGCCACAGCTCATCGGTCCGGGCCTCGGTGCTGATCCGGCTCGGGCCATACACGACGAACGGCTCGATCACCGTGAAGCCGCAAAAAGCGAAAATGCCGCGGTGGATCGGAAACAGCACGTCGTTGATGGGCGCGTAGACGCCGATGTCCGAATAGACCGGCTGTGGCCCGCCGACGGTGACCGAGCACATCGCGCGTTTTCCCGCGAATACGCCGCCGTCGAACCAGCGTCCGCCGCCGTAGGCGCGACCGACCGCGAACACACGATCGACCCAGCCTTTCAGGATCGCCGGCAGACCAAGCCACCAGATCGGAAACTGGAAGATCATCACGTCGCACCAGGCGACCTTGTCCATTTCGGCCTGCAGCTCCGCGACGTAGCCTTTGTTGGCGCTGGCATGGCTTTCTTCCGCTTGTTGCTTCAGCACTGCGCTGTCGGCAACGGTCGTGAAGTTGCGCCGATCCGATACCGGGTCGAACTGCATCGCATGAAGGTCTGACACGACAACCTCGTGCTCTGCGTCAGTCAGTGCGGTGACCGCCTCGCGCGTCATCGCGCTGTTGAAGCTTGTAGGCTCGTGGTGGGCATGAACGATCAGGACGCGCATCGGGGCACTCTCGTGGAATGCACTGCTTGTCGCGAACGGGGCTTCGTTCGGCCATACACTGTTGCGTGAGAAAACCGGGCACAGAACGGTGCCTTAGTACAAAAAGAGATCTGGGCACAGTTAAGGTCGGGACAGCGACGGTCTCAGCCGGCGGCTTGGTCGTAGATTGCGGAGCCGAAATTACAGGTGCGGCGGATGCAGGCGAGCACGAAGTCTTCGGCCGGCGTGATGCGGGCACGGCGGCGCATGGCGACATATTCGATCGGCGGCAATTGCGGCTCGGTGGTGACGATCCGCAATTGCTTGCTTCGCAGCAGTGGGCGGGCTGCGTCGATCGGCAGGTAGCTGACGCCGAGGCCCGATGCGGTCAATCCGAGCAGCGCGATCAGGCTGTTGCTCGACAGCGTTTTCGAGAACGACAGGCCCTCGTTCTCGAACCAGCGGCGATAGATGCGGCCGGAGCCGGAGCGATTGTCCTGCGTCAGGACGGTGAAGGTGTTGAGCGTTGCCAGCGCGACACGGCCGCGCGGCACCTTCAGGTGCGGACTGCACATCCAGGCGTTGGCGGCTTGTCCCACCTGGACGGCTTCGAGCTTCGGATCACGGAAAGCGTCGGGCACGACGATCATGTCGACCGAATCATCGAGAAGCCGCGTCAGCAGCGTCTCACTGGACTCGACCTCCGGCCAGAGTTCGATGCCGGAGTCGCTGTCGCGGACCATCGCGACAAGCCGCGGCAGCCACGTCAGCGCCGTAAGTTCGGTGACGCCGAGTCGTAACCTGCGGCTGGCGCTGTCCTTCGATTTCATCAAAGCGCGCAGGCGATCGTGCAGAGCGAGAATGTCTGCGCCGACCGCAAGAACGGCCTGCCCGTGCGCGGTTAATCTGGCGCTGCGGCGGCTGCGATCGAACAGTGGCGCGCGCGACTCTTTTTCGAGCTCCTGCACCCGCTTCGAGATCGCCGACTGCGTCGTGTTGAGCTTGCGGGCCGCGCGTTCGAAGCTGCCGAGTTGATCGATCCAGTAGAGCGCTTCGAGTTGAGTGAACGACGGCATGACGGACAGCCAAATCATCTAGTTTAGGAATGTAAATTTAGTCATTTAAATCGCTTTTCGTCCAGCAATAGTTCCGTCAGGCTGTGTCCAAAGGAAGGTCGGTCGGACCTGCAATGAGGACATGCGTATGTTGACCAGCACAACACCGGTTCTTTCGGCGGCGGGACTCCGGTTTGAGGAGATGATCGCGTTCGGCAGCGCGACGTTGCACGAAGCGCAGGGTCAAACCGGTGCAATGACAGGACTCATTCGTCCGCTGGGGGAGGCGATGCGGCTTGCGGGCCCGGCCTTCACCGTCTCGGCGCATCCGGGCGACAACCTGGTGATCCACTACGCCATCGCCCGGGCGCCTGCAGGATCGGTGCTGGTGGTCGATGCCGGTGGTTTCCTCGAAGCCGGTGTCTGGGGCGATATCCTGACCGACGCCGCCAAGGCGCGCGGGCTGATCGGTCTCGTCGTCGATGGCGCAGTTCGCGATGTCGAAGCCATTTGCGCAATCGGATTCCCAGTGTTCGCCCGTGGCGTCTCGATCAAAGGGCCCGGCAAGAACTACGGCGGTGAAATCGGCCGTACCATTTCGTGCGGTGGAGCTGTCGTACGCAACGGCGATATCATCGTCGGCGATCGCGACGGCGTCGTCGTGCTTGATGCGGACCGCATCGATGAGACGCTGCAGCGTGCGGAGGCAAGAACGGCGAAAGAGGCGGGCGTGCGTCAGGCGATCCGCGAAGGCCGTACCACGGTTGAGCTGATGAATCTGTCGCCGCTGCTCGAGCGCGTCGGGCTGACATAACAAACGGGTTTACATAACAAACAAGGAATGGGGAGGAATTTGCCATGGTGAATGTACGCGGACGATTTGCGCTGTCGCGGCGACGACTTCTCTGGGGTGCAGCGGCGACCTTGGGCGCCGGCATCATGCAAGCGCGGGCGCAGATTCCGGCGAAGACGATCACGATCGTTGTACCGTTTCCGGCCGGCGGCACCACGGACCTGCTGGCTCGTGCCTTCGGTCAGCGGATGTCGGTGCTGCTCGGACAGTCGGTCATCATCGAGAACAAGGGCGGCGCCGGCGGATCGATCGGCGCCGAGGCGGTGGCGCGCTCCACGCCTGACGGCACGACGCTGCTCTTCCACAACCTGACTTTCTCGACGACGACCGTGGCAATGCAGCTCGCGAACCGCTCCAAGCACGATATCTTCAAGGACTTCGTGCCGGTCTCGCTCGCCGCCAACGTCCCGATGCTGGTCGTCACGAGCGCAGATGTCAAAGCAAAGGATCTCAAGGAATTCGTCAGCTTCGCTAAAAGTTCGACGACGCCGCTGAATTACGGGTCGACCGGTCCGGGCAGCGTCATGAACCTCGCGATCGAAGTCTTCAAGCGCGACACCAAGCTGCCGATCGAGCATGTGCCGTTCCGCGGCGCCGCACCGCTGATCCAGGAAATCGTCGCCGGGCGGCTTCAGCTCGGCGGCGATCAATTGTCGACGTCGCTGGAATTCGTGCGCGCCGGTTCGCTGAAACCGCTGGCGACGCTGGCCGCCGAACGCATCCCGCTGCTGCCGGATGTTCCGACCGTGACCGAGCTTGGCTTTGGCGATATGGAGCTGCGCGGCTGGAACGGGTTCTTCGCCCCGGCCGGTACGCCGGCGCCCGTGGTCGCAAAGCTTCAGGAGCTGATCAGCCAGATCGCCCGCGAGCCGGAGATCAAACAGAAACTCAGTCAGGTCGGCGCGGAGCCGGTCGGCAGCGATCAGCAGACGCTGGAGAAGGTCGTTCGCGATCAGGTCAGCAAGATCATGCCGCTGATTTCCGAGCTGAAGCTCGCCATCAACTAATTACATCAAAGGATCGAGGCTCTTATGAAGCTCTTACGTTACGGACCGGCGGGACAGGAAAAGCCCGGTCTGCTGGATGCCGCAGGCGATATCCGCGATCTCTCCGGCGTCATCGGCGATCTCGCCGGCGAGGCGCTGTCGCCGGCTTCGCTCGCGCGCATTGCTGCGGTTGATCCCGAGAGTCTGCCGCGCGTAACTGGCTCGCCGCGGCTCGGGCCGCCGGTCGCCGGCACGCGCAACTTCGTGTGCATCGGCCTGAACTATGCCGATCACGCCGCCGAAACCGGCGCGCAGGTGCCGAGTGAGCCGATCGTGTTCCTCAAGTCGCTGAGCGCCATCTGCGGGCCGACCGACGATATTCTGATCCCGCGCAACTCGCGCAAGACCGACTGGGAGACCGAGCTTGCCGTCGTCATCGGCGCGCGGACCAATTACGTGTCGGAGGATACGGCGCTCGACTACGTCGCGGGTTACGCGGTCGCCAACGATGTCTCGGAGCGCGAATGGCAGAGCGAACGCGGCGGCAGTTGGGACAAGGGCAAGGGTTTTGAGAGCTTCGGCCCGATCGGCCCCTGGCTCGTGACCAAGGATGAGATCGCCGATCCGCATGGGCTCGACATGTTTCTCGATCTCGACGGCAAATCGATGCAGCGCGGTTCGACGAAAACCATGATCTTCTCGGTGCCGAAGCTGATCAGCTACGTCAGCCAGTTCTTCACACTGTATCCGGGCGACATCATCAGCACCGGAACGCCGCCCGGTGTCGGCATCGGCCGCAAGCCGCAAGTGTTTTTGTCGGCCGGCCAGACGCTGCGCTTCGGCATCGCCGGTCTCGGCGAGCAAAGCCACCGCACCGTCAACGCATAAAAGAGCCCGGCGACTCGCGGGGCTCGCGAATGCGCCGGGCAAGTGACAACGGCACCGACGCATGGTGCCGTTGTGCGCTCGCTAAACTCAGTTGAGGAAGCTGCGGTCGAGGCCCATGTTGGCGACGAACGGCTTTTCGTCCTCTAGCGCCTTGCCGTACGCTTCGGTCGCGGCGATGTCCTTCACGTACTTGACGAGCTTGGGATACTTCGCCGCGTCGAGCTTGTAGCCGATGTACTGGTAGACGATGAAGTTTGAGACGATGGCGATGTCGGCGAGCGTCATCGCGTTGCCGACCAGGTATTTGCCGTCGATCTGCGATTCCAGATAGCTCAGAATCTTCGGCTGCACGTTGGTCAGCACCTCGTCGATGATCGCCTTGTCGGTCGGCACCTGCTTGATGTTCGGGTTGACCACGGTCTGATGGAACAGCGGATGCACGACGTGGCGGAAGATCGTGCCGCCGGCATATGCGTCGAACCACAGCGCACGGCCATAGTCGCGGACGTCGCTCGGCAAGATCGACGGTGCGGGCTGCTTCTTCTCCATGTAGAGGCAGATCGCGTTCGAGTCGGCGAGGGTGAAATCGCCGTCCTGCATCGCCGGAATCATGCCGGTCGGGCTCAGCGAATTCCAGTTCGCCGGCGGATTTCCCGGCACGACGGGAATCACCACCTCGAACTTGTAGTCCATCTTCTTCAGGATCGCGGTGACGATGGCCTTGCGCGTGTGAACCGAAAGCGGAACGCCGTGAATTGTAATCATTGTCGTCTCTCCGTTGGAATGAGGCTGCCTTCAGGCAAGCCGGGGGCATTGCCGGACGCGCATCGGCGTCCGGATTGGTGAAATGGAAAAGCGTTGGTTAGTTAGGCGGCGCGGCGGATCGGAAACTGGATTTCGACCAGCGCGCCTTCAAAGCCAGGTGGCGCGGTGATGGGTTCGAGAAAGATTTCGCGGCACGCACCCGCGACTTCGTAATTGTTGGCCTCGATCCAGCGGCCGACCGTCGAAAACGCGCCGTGGCTTTCGGCGTTGGTGCCCGGCCGCACGATGGTTGCCATCGTCTCGACCGCCGGCAGTTCGCTGGCGCGCAGCACCAGATCGCCGGCGATGCGCACGCTCGCGTTGGACGGACGTGTCAGCGAGAATCCGATATCGAGATCGATCTTTTCGCTGTCGCAGTCGTTGCGTGCGATCACGACGAGCTTGTCGCGCAGCGTGGGCTTGATCTGCCGTGTGCCTTCTTCCGCGACAGTCCGGACCATCCGCACCACTTCGTCCATGCTTTCGAACGTACCGCTCACCGATAGAAACGGCATTGGCGGAATCGCAGACTTGACGATGACATCGAAGCCGTCCGCCTTGCCCTCGCGATCGATCTGGGCGATGCGCGATTCGATATGGCGCAGCCGCGATTCTTCTTCCTGAAGCGAGCGCTCAACCTGCGCGCGTTTCAGCGTCAACATGCTGCGCAGTTCCGCCGGCGAGAGATCCTTTTCGATCAGCGGGGCGATCTGTTCCAGCGACAGGCCGAGCTCCTTCAGCGCGAGAATGCTGTTGAGGCGCGGCAACTGCCGGATGGTGTAGTAACGATAGCCGGTCTGCTGATCGATATGCGCCGGCTGCAGCAAGCCGAGCTGGTCGTAGAACCGCAACTGCCTCCCGGAGACCTGCGCGATCTGCGCGAATTCGCCAATTCGAAACATGAACAAGTCTCCGGTCGGGTTACGGTTCTACGATGTCAGGTTCAGCTTGCGAGGAAAGCCTGCAGATCGGCGGTCACGCGATCGCGCTCGGTGACGACGATGCCGTGCGAGCCATCCTGGTAGGCAATCAGCTTCGAGCCCTTGATGCCCGCGGCCGTGGCCTGCCCCTGCTCGAACGACACCGGAATGTCGGCCGTGCCGTGGATGATCAGCGTCGGCGTCTTGATCGAAGCCAGCTCGCCGCGGAAGTCGGTGGTGCTGAACGCCTCGACGCAGCCGACCTTCGCCGTCACGGTGGCCATCATGGCCATGGCAACTGCAGAGTCGATCACTTCCTGCGTGACCGGCACGGTGGACGGGCGCTTGGCATCGAAGAACACGTTGGTCAGCAGGCCGGTGAGGTACGCCTTGCGGTCGCCCTGCACGCCCTGCTTTATGCCGTTGAACAAGCTGACATCCTTGCCGATCGGATTATTCTCGGTCTTGAGCAGATAGTAGCCAGCGCCGCCAACCATGCCAGCCTTGGCAACGTTCTTGGCATTGTGTCGCGTCAGGTATCTGACCACCTCTCCGCCGCCCATAGAGTAGCCGACGATGGTCGCGTCGCGCACACCGGTCTGATCGATGACGGCCGCGAGGTCGTCAGCGAATGTGTCAAAGGTGTAGCCGGTCTCCGGCTTGCCCGAGCGTCCGAAGCCGCGGCGGTCATAGGAGATGACGCGGTAGCCGGCCTTCGACAGCGCCGCCGCCTGATAGTCCCAGATATCCGCATTGAGCGGCCAGGCGTGGGTCAGCACGAGCGCGCGGCCGGTGCCGCCGGTGTCCTTCACGAAGAGTTCGACGCCATCCTTGGTCTTGATGGTGCCGGTCTTGCCGGAACCCTGAGCGTAGGCAAAGCGGGGCAGGGTAACAGTTGCTGCAGCGGTCGCTGCAAGCAGCGTGGTGCCCAGAAAAGTACGGCGAGTGGTAGTCATTGGAAGCCTCCTCGGTTGTTCGAGGAGCGCGTTATGGCCGTTTGACGTAGCGTTAAGGTCAAGGAGAAAAACGGCCTCACATGAAAAAGTTTAGTCCGGTATCTTGGTAAGGTTACGGAATGCAGGGACGACCATGACCGACACCATGCAAGGCTTCACCTTTCACGAGCATCCGGCGGTTCTGCCGCCGCTCGTGAACGGAAGCGAAGGCAAACGCCACAAGGTGGTGATCGCCGGCGGCGGGCCGGTCGGCCTCGCAGCCGCATTGGCGCTGGCGACGTACGGCATTCCGTCGCTGGTGATCGAAGCGGATACAACGGTGTGCAAGGGCAGCCGCGCCATTTGCCTGTCGCGACGCTCGCTGGAGATTCTCGATCGCCTCGGCACGCTTGCCCCGTTTCTCGCCAAGGGACTCGGCTGGACCGAGGGCCGCAGCTTCTACCGGACCGACGAAATCCTGCATTTCCAGATGCCGCATGGGCCGGAGCAGCGGCTCCTGCCGATGACCAATCTGCAGCAGTATTACATCGAGCAGTTTCTCGTCGAAGCGGCTGAAGCGCAGCGCGATTTGATCGAGGTTCGCTGGGGCACGTCGCTGGACGCGCTGACGCAGGATACGGATGGCGTCACGTTGACGCTGCGCACGGGCGGCACCTCGTACGAGACAGGCTGCGACTGGCTGATCGCTTGCGACGGCGCGCGTAGCAAGGCGCGGCAGGAACTCGGACTGCGGATGAACGGTGCGGCGTATGAAGGCCGCTACGTCATCGTCGACGTTGCCGTCGATCTCGATTGGCCGACCGAGCGGCTGGCGTGGTTCGATCCGCCGAGCAATCCCGGGCGCACGATGCTGATGCATCGCCAGCCCGACAATGTCTGGCGGCTCGATTATCAGCTGCATCCCGGCGAAGACGGCGAGGCGATGATCAAGCCGGAGAATGTGCTTCCGGTGGTCGAGGCGCATTTCCGCATGCTCGGCATCGACAAGCCGTGGCAACTGATCTGGTCGAGCACCTATCGCGCCTCGGCGCTGTCGCTCGATGATTACGTGCACGGGCGCGTGCTGTTCGCCGGCGATGCCGCGCATCTCGTGCCGATCTTCGGCGTGCGTGGCCTGAACAGCGGCTTCGACGATGCCTTCAATCTGGCGTGGAAGCTGGCCTATGTGATTCAAGGTCGAGCGCCGCTGGCGCTGCTCGACAGTTACTCGCATGAGCGCCACTTCGCCTGGCGCACCAACATCACCCACGCGATGAAAAGCACCGAATTCATGGCGCCGCCATCGTCCGGCTTTCGGCTGATGCGCGACGCGGTGCTGTCGCTTGCTGGACAGCATCCGGCGCTGCGTTCGCTGATCAATCCGCGCCAGAGCAGCGTCATTCATTATGACGACTCGCCGCTCAACACGATCTCGGCGGACGATGCGTCGTTCAAGCGCGGTCCGGCGCCCGGTGCGGCCTTGCCCGAGGTGAAGCTGGCCGATCCTCGTGGAAGTGAGGCGTACCTGACAGCGCAGCTTCGCGATGGCTTCAATCTTCTGATTTATGACGCGGATGAACGCATGCGCGGCGCTGTTGCGTCATGGACGGCAGCAGCCGGCCTTCCGGTGCACGCACTGTTCGTGTCATCGGCCGATGATGCCGATCTGCGCGACGTAGCCGGGCAGTTCGCTGAGACGTATGACGCTGCACCGCATGCCGTGTTTCTGGTTCGGCCGGACGGACATGTCTGTGCGCGCTGGCGTTCGTTCGATGCCGGTGCGGTCGAGAATGCGATTGCTGTCGCAACGGGCAATGCAGATGTTCAGTCAAGACAAATCAGGGTGGCGTCATGAGCGAACGATGGACCGATGCTGCCCGCGATGAAATCTACACCGAGATCTGCGGCGCGTTGACCGACGCGGGCGACAAATCGGAGCTGTTCTTGTCGCGGCTGTGCTTGCTGCTCGTTGAGGAGCTGAAATCGCCGCAGAAGGCGCGTGAGGCGCTCGCCGCTGCCGCGCTCGATTCCGCGCAAGCTTAGGCCGACGCGATATCCTTCAACAGCGCCGCCTTGTAGCTGCGGCCATCGACCTCCAGCGTATAACGCGCGGAGCTGATGTATGTGCGTTGCTTGCGCTCGTGATGCGCCTGAATCTCGGCCATCATCTCGGACTGCGAGGGCAGGCGAATGCTGTTCGACAGAATGGCCGCAATCCATCGCGCCTGCACTTCGACCAGCGGAATGGTCGGTCCGATCGGCTGCACCAGTCCGGCAAAGAACAGGCCCGGCTGGTCGGGCGGCGCAATCCGCCGGAAGAGGTTGACTTCCTCGCCGTCGCGGACTCCGAAGACGATCGGATCGAGAAACGGGAACGTGGTCTTGTATCCCGTGGCATAAATCACGGCGTCGAACGGCGCGCGTGAGCCATCGGCGAAGGCGATGTCGTTGCCTTCCAGCGATGCAATGTTCGGTTTGATCGCGATCCAGCCATGGCCGACATACGGCAACAGTTCCTGGCTGAGCGTCGCATGCTCGCGCCACATCGGATGCTTCGGCCGCGGCAGCCCGAACCGCCGCTGATCGCCGACGGCGAAGTAGATTAACCGCGCCATGATCATGCGCGTGAGCAGCGTCGGAAACTTCAGCCTGGCCGACATGAACGCGGACCAGCGGTCGATGGGAATGCCCATCATGTATTTCGGCATCACATATGCGCCGGTGCGCGTCGAAAGCGTTACGCTCTTCGCGCGCTTGCAGAGATCGACCGCGATATCGACCGCCGAGTTGCCGATACCGACAACCAGCACGCGCTTGTCGTCGAACGGCGCGGCGGTGCGATACTGGCTGGAATGGATTGCGGTGCCCGCGAACGTTCCGGGAAACGACGGCCAGCGCGCATCCCAGAGATGGCCATTGGCAACGATCACTGCGCGATAGTCGCGCGTGCCGTCCTTGCTGGCCACGCGCCATCGGCCATCGGGCAGCTTCGTGACCGATGTCACTTCGGTGTTGAAGCGCACCGAGCGGCGGACGTCGAAGCGATCAGCGTAGGCTTCGAGATATTCCAGGAGCTGCTGATGCGACAGGAAGTCCGGCTTGTCGGAGGGAATCGGAAAGTCCGGATAGCCAAGATTATTGCGGCTGGTGTCGATATGCAGACTGCGATAGGCGCAGGAGAGGCCGTTGTCGTTCTCATAACGCCACATGCCGCCTAAGTTCGAACCCTTCTCGTAGATGTCGAACGTGAGGCCCTTGTCGCGCATGGCCTTGCCAACCGCGACGCCGGACGATCCCGCGCCGATGACGGCGATATCTGCCTTAATCGCGTCAGACATGAGCGGTGCTGTTCAGATAGTGCGTCACGATGGCCTCAAAATTCGCATCGGGCTTGATGCCGAGCCTGTCGGCGCGCGCGGAGAGGAAGCCCTTCGGCCAGCCGGCAACGATGGCTTCGAGTGCCGGGTCGGAACTGAAGCTGAAGTCGAGTTTACGGGCGCCAGGGATTGTTCTCTGCGTCGCCGCGACGATCTCGTCCATGGAGACCGTCAGCGCCGGTTGATTGAAGGCGATGCCGTCGCCAAGTGCCGCTCTGTCGGCGTCATGCAGTGCGATCAGATTGCGCACAACCGTCTGCACCGACACGACCGGTATGCGAGTTGCCGCGGCGAGTGGCGACACCGGATTCTTTCCTGCGGCCGCATCGCGCACGATCGCTGCGAGCCGGTCCGATACGGCCTGTGTCGGCGGTCCAGGATGCACCAGCACGATCGGCAAGCGGAGCGCGCGGCCGTCGATCAGCCCGTGGCGCGTCGCGTCCGCCAGCATCAACTCGGCAATCGACTTGTGGGTGCCGTAGGAGGTCTGCGGATGCTGCGCGAGATCGTCGCCGACGACGTCGGGCAGCTTGCCGCCGAACACCGCAATCGAGCTGGGAAAGATGACGCGCGGCGGCTTCGTCCGCGAGCCGACGGCGTCGATCAGCGATGCCAACGCGGAGACATTGACAGCCAACGCGCGTGCCGGTTCGCGCTCGGCCGCGCTGGTCAGAACTGCTGCGAGATGGAACACCGCATCGGGTTTCCAGTCCGCGATCTCGTTCTGAAGTGAGGTATCCGTAACGTCTTTTTGAACCGAAAGCAGGCGGCCGTCACTCATCCTTGGAAGATGCAGGTCGGCAACGAGAATGCGGTCGATGGTACGGGATTGTCCGGATGGATCGCGCAGTGCGCCGGTCTTCAGTAGCGCGCGGGTCAGTTCGGTTCCGATGAAACCGCCTGCGCCGGTAATGAGAATTTTCATCAGGGAGCATGTCCTGAGTGCATAGGGAGCAGGGCATGCGCCATGCGTGACGATGCTTCTCTTTAAAGAGAGTTTGCTGTGCGGGCAAAACGATAAGCCGCCTGTTTCGCTTGGCGAAACCGATGGTGCGTATGCTCGCATTCCTTCCGGCGAAATATGCCCTGTAAACAATGATCTTGCCGCCGATAGTTTCTTGTAGTGGAATTTAGGTGCCGCAACGATGCGGGCTGATCGAGGAGTTAATTCCGGATGGCGCGTGCATCGGCATCGAGCTCAATTCAGAAAGTCTGCGCAGTGCTGCGCACGCTGTCGCAGCGTTCGCCGCAACGGCTGACCGAGATCGCGCGCAGCGTGTCGCTGAACAAGACCACGGCGCTGCGCATTCTCGGTGAGCTGACGCAGGAAGGCTTCGTGCAGCGTGCGGCGAATTCGAAATCCTACGAACTCGGCGGCGAACTGCGCGCCATGGCGGCGCAGACGCGCCGTCCCGTCGATATCGTCGAGCTGGCGCAGCCAAGTTTGCTGCGTCTTGCGGAAAAGTCCGCGGACACTGCGCTGCTCTCGATCCGACGCGAAATGGAAGCGGTTTACATCGGCCGTGCCGTTGGCACGCATCCGCTGCAGCCGAGCTACATCAATGTCGGCAGCCGCCGGCTGCTCGGTGTCGGCGCGGGAAGTCTCGCGCTGCTCGGCTGGCTGCCGGATGCGGAGATGAACACCATCATCGACATCGTCGTCTCGCGTCAGCAGGCAGGATCGCGCATCACCCGCAATTTTCTGAAGGAGCGCATCCGCGTCGCCCGCAAGTGCGGCTACACCTTCCTGATCGATGCCGCCATTCGCGGCATGGGCGGCATCGGTGTGCCGGTGCGCGACGAGAACGGCGAAGTTATCGCGGCGTTGAGCATCGGCGCGGCCAGCGATCGCATCGTCAGTCGCGAGAGCATGCTGTCGTCGGCATTGTTGCAGGAGGCACGCCTCATTGCCCGTGGCGTTGCCGAACGTCAGGCGGCGGCCCGGCGCTCGCGCTAGCTCCTCACGTCGCGAAGCGGACCGTTCCTGCCGTGGCGAGATCGTAACCTGTGAGCGTGGCGGCCTGGTCGCGCGCTCGCGTGCTGGTCAGAAGCCTCATCAGCGCCTGCATCGACGGCTGGAAGAACGAGCGTTGCCGCATCAGGAGATCGAAATGCTCCCAAGTCAGCGGCACGAAATCGAGGCCGCCTGACTTCGCGGCTGCGCGCGTGGCGATGCCGCAGTCTGCGGCGCCGGAGCGCACCGTGGCGGCGAGATCGGGGCCGGTGAGGCTTGGCGGCGAGCGACGCCGCAGATCGGCGGCCCTTGCGCCTTCGCGTTTCAACAGCACATCGAGCAGCATCTGCGCGCCAGCGCCGGGCTGACGCACCGCCATGGTCGCGCCGCGCGCCAGTACATCGCCGAGGCTGCGTAAATTTTTCGGATTGCCGGGCGGCACCAGTAAACCCTGTTCGCGTTTGACGAAGCCCACCAGCACCGCGTCGTGAAGCCCCGGCGTCAGTTGCGCGGTGCCGACATTCGCCTCGCCCTGCGTCGCCTCAGTCTCGTCATCGCGATGGACGTGAATCGCGGCTGCAATCACTTCGCCTTGCTGCAGACGCTGAATGCCGCGCTCTGTGCCTTCCGCCAATGTGGCCAGCCCCGATCCGGATTCGCGCTGGCACCATTCCAGCAATGCGTCCTGGCTGCCGCCGATGATGGGCGGCGGCTCCGCGGTGGGCATGCCGTCCGGCTTGTGCAGGCCCGCAAGGACCCAGCGATCGAGCTCGGCTTTCGGGAACAGCCATTTGCCCGTCACCTTGCTGCACGGAATCGCATTGTTGGCGACCAGTTCGTAGAGCTTGCGCTCGCCCAGTCGGAGGTAATCGGCCGCTTCAGCTGTCGTCAGAAACATTGCAAATAACCGCGAATTTATGCAGCGATTCTGATTATTGAATGTGGACGGGAAGTTTGCAAGAGCTTGATGCAGGAAGGAAACGTCGGATGGCCGAGGGCCTGACTGCCTGGCAACTCATTGCGAGCGGTGACGCGACGCTGTTCGCCATCGTACAGCTGTCGATCATCGTCAGCCTGTCGGCGGTCGCCATCGCGGCCGTGATCGGGCTGCCGCTCGGCGCGTTTCTGGCGCTGACGCGATTCCCCGGACGCGCCGGCCTGATCGTCATCCTCAACGCCTTTATGGGGCTGCCGCCGGTCGTCGTCGGGCTTGCGGTGTTCCTGCTGCTCTCGCGCTCGGGTCCGCTCGGCCAGTTCGGCATCCTGTTCACGCCGAAAGCGATGATCATCGCGCAAGCATTCCTGATCCTGCCGATCATCGCCGCACTGGCGCGTCAGACCATCGAGGACCTCTGGGTCGAATATCGCGATGAGCTCAACGCCATGGATGTCGGCCCGGTGGGGCGGATGGCGACGCTGTTGTGGGACGCGCGCTTCAGCCTGCTGACCGCGCTGCTCGCCGGCTTCGGCCGCGCGGCTGCGGAGGTCGGCGCGGTGATGATTGTCGGCGGCAACATCGATGGCTTTACCCGCACGATGACCACATCGATCGCGCTGGAAACATCGAAGGGCAACCTGCCGCTCGCGCTCGGGCTTGGGCTCGTGCTGATCAGCCTCGTGCTCGCGATCAATGCCGCCGCCTGGGGCGTGCGGCTCTGGTCCGAACGGCAGGCAGGCGTGTGATGCGAGCGCCGATGAGCGACCTTCCCGTCATGCTCGACAAAGTGTCGGTACGCGCCGGTGCCGTTTCGATTCTCGACGGGATCGATCTGCTCATCGCGCCCGGAGCGCCGACGCTGGTCGTCGGTCCGAACGGCTCTGGCAAGAGTACACTGCTGCGGGTCTGCATGGGGCTGACCCAGCCGAGCGAAGGCGCGATCACCTGGGGCGGGCGTCCCGATGTGAAACCGACGCGGCGCGCGTTTCTGTTCCAGCGTCCGGTGATGTTGCGGCGGAGCGCCGCGGCAAATGTCGCCTACGGTCTCAGGCAGGCGGGAAGCAAGCGCGCGGACATCCACGGACGGGTTGTGGCGTTGCTCGAGCGCGTGGGATTGGGCGATCTCGCCCAACGCCCAGCGCGAAAGCTTTCCGGCGGCGAACAGCAGCGCCTCGCTTTGGCGCGCGCCCTGGCGCGCGATCCGGACTTGCTGTTGCTCGATGAGCCGACCGCCAATCTCGATCCGGCCGCGACGCGCGCGGTCGAGGAAATTCTGCGCAGCGCGGCCGCCTCCGGCATCAAGATCGTCATGGCCTCGCACGACCTTGGTCAGGTGCGCCGGCTCGCGGGCGACGTGGTGTTTCTCGTGCGCGGCCAGTTGCGCGAACAGGGCGCGGCCGAAGGCTTTCTCAATTCACCCCAAACCCCGGAGGCTGCCGCATTCGTGCGCGGCGACCTCGTCATCTAGAAACGTAACAGGAGACGTTCATGTCCTTCCGATTCCGATCCATCACCGCAGCGCTTGCGCTCGGTGCCGTCGCTCTCGCCTCGCCGGCGCTGGCGCTGGATAAATCCATCGTCGTCGCGTCGACGACATCGACGCAGGACTCAGGGCTGTTCGGTTACATCCTGCCGCTGTTTAAGGCGAAGACTGGCATCGACGTGAAGGTGATCGCGCAAGGCACCGGACAGGCGCTCGACACAGCGAAACGTGGCGACGCCGATGTCGTCTTCGTCCACGCCAAGGCGCAGGAAGAGAAGTTCGTCGAGGAAGGATTCGGCGTAAAGCGCTTCGATGTGATGTACAACGACTTCGTGCTGATCGGTCCGAAAGCCGATCCCGCCGGCATCAACGGATCGAAGGATGTGACCGTGGCGCTGAAGACGATCAGCGACAAGAGCGCGCCGTTCGTGTCGCGCGGCGACAAGTCGGGCACCCACAGCGCGGAGATCAATCTGTGGAAGGCTGCCGGCATCGACATCGCGGCGGCGAAGGGCCCCTGGTATCGCGAAATCGGTCAGGGCATGGGCGCGGCGCTCAACACCGCCGGCGCGATGAACGGCTACGTGCTCTCCGATCGCGGCACCTGGCTTTCGTTCAAGAACCCGGGCGATCTCGTGATCTCGGTCGAGGGCGACAAGCGCCTGTTCAACCAGTACGGCATCATTCTGGTGAACCCGGCCAAACATCCGTCGGTGAAGAAGGATCTCGGCCAGGCGTTCATCGATTGGGTGCTGTCGGCGGAAGGGCAGGCCGCGATCAACGGCTACCAGATCGGCGGCAAGCAGTTGTTCTTCGCCAATGCCAGCACCAAGGCATCCTGATTATTCAGAGATGCCGCGTCTCGGCCGGCGGCTCCCACCAGGCGTTGTCGCGGCCGTTGGCGTAGTTGACCGGCGCGGCAATGAGCTCTTCCGGCGTGATGTCGTCGAGGGTTGCGACCTGCACCGACACGTACGCGCCGCCGATCTCCTCGACGTAGCCGCGCCCGAACGGGCGCACGCCGCACGTTTTGCAGAAGTGGTGATGGCCGCTCTTGGTGTTGAACTGGTAATCGCCGAGCGCGTCCTCACCGGAGAGCAGACGGAAGGCATCGGGCTTGAGAATCACGCTCCAGTTCCGCGTCTTGGTGCAGATGGAGCAGTTACATCTGCCGGTGCCGGCGCTGAGGTCGATGTCGGCCTCGTAGCGAACAGCGCCGCAATGGCAGCTTCCCTTGTAGGTCTTCAGCATGTCTGTTGGTCCGATGGTTCGGGGCTGATGTTGTATGCGGTTGCGATAGCAGTGCCGGCCGCCAGTTTCTGGCAACAGGAGCGTGGCGCCGCAATCCTGGTAACGCTATCGCGCGGCGATGGTTGCCAACCGCTGACGCGCATGGTTCACCACTCGTTATGACATCGCGGCAGCAACGAACGGCAGCACTGACCGGCATTGATGCGGCGCTCGGCTGGCTGTTGCCGCGCTGCGCTCCGGTACAGGTGCTCGCGCTGTCGCTGCATGAAGCGCATGGGCGGGTCGCCGCCGAGAATGTGCCGCTGTCCGCGCCGTTTCCTGCGCGCGCCGTCGCGCAGACCGATGGCTGGGCCTTTCGCGCTGGCGATATTGCCGGAGCATCGGCCTACGCGCCGGTGTTTCTCTCGGCAGAGCCGACGTGGGTGGAAGCCGGCCAGCCGTTGCCGGACGGATGCGATTGCGTGATCGATCCCGGCCTTGTCGAAGGCACAGGTCCCGCAGCGCAGGTGATCGGCGAAGCGGTGCCGGGCGAGGGCGTCCGCCGAACCGGTGAAGATGTTGCGGTAGGGCAGACGATCATCGCCGCCGGTGTTGCCATCACGTCGATTGATCTGATGCGGACGCAACGTGCCGGTATCGCGCACATTCAGGCGCGGCGTCCGCGCGTGAGAATCATCAACATTCCGGATTCGGAAAAGCGTTCCGAGACCGCGCGCCTGATCGCCAATCTCGCGGCTGAGGCGGGCGCAAACGTCGCCAGCGTCGATGCGCCCGCACGCGATGCCGCGGCGATTGCTGGCATGATCAATGACAGCTGCGATCTGTTGATCCTGGTCGGTGGCACCGGCGCAGGCCGCAGCGACGAAACCGTTGCGGCGCTGGCGCAGCGCGGCGAGATTTTCGCGCATGGCATCGCCCTGAAGCCCGGCCGCGCCGCGGCTCTCGGTCTTGTGAATGAAGTTCCCGTCGTTGGGCTGCCCGGCCTTCCGGATCAGGCGCTCGCAGTGTGGTGGACGCTGGCGCTGCCCGCACTCGATCGTTTGAGCGGGCGAAAGCCGCGCGCGACCGTGACGTTGCCGCTGGCGCGCAAGATCGCATCGACGGTCGGGATGACGGAAATCGTTCTGCTGCAGCAGCAGGACCAATCGTGGATGCCGTTAGCGGTCGGCGACATGACGCTCGATCAACTTGGGCAAGCCGACGCATGGCTGGCTGTATCTGGGCCGAGCGAAGGTTATGCTACGGGGACGCCAGTTGCCGCCTATCGGCTGCGTGAGGACGCATGAACAATCTGCCGCCGCCTTCGAATCTGCGCCGCGACAGCGTCGAGCAGGATCAGTTCCTGAAGATTCTCTCGCGCGACGAGGCGATCGCGCGTTTCGAGGCCGCGCTGTTTCCGCGTGCGCTTACCCCCACGACTTGCGCGCTCGCCGATGCGCTCGGCCTCGCGCTTGCGGAAGACGTGTTTGCACCCGTCGATGTACCGCCGTTCGATCGCTCGAATGTCGATGGTTTTGCCGTGCGCTCCGCCGACCTCGTGTCGGCAGGCGAAGCCAGCGCGATCGAGCTCACGCTCAACGATGAGGTCATTGCCTGCGGTACTGCGCCGAAACTCGCGGTGAAGCCCGGTTCGGCGACCCCGATCGCAACCGGCGGCCCGTTGCCGCGCGGGGCGGATGCGGTGGTGATGGTCGAGCACACGCAGCCGTCTGGCAACGACGCGATCGAGGTGCGCCGCTCGGCGACGCCGGGACAATTCGTTTCGTTCGCCGGTTCGGATATCGCACGTGGCGAAGCGGTGCTGCGCGCCGGCACGCTGATCGGTGCGCGCGAGATCGGCATGCTTGCGGCCTGTGGCCTTGCATCCGTCGCTGTCGTCCGCAAGCCGCGCGTTGCGGTTCTCTCGACCGGCGATGAGCTGGTGCAGCCCGGCGAACCGCTGCGGCCCGCCGCGATCTTCGACACCAACGGCGCCATTGTCGCTGCGGCGGTCACCGAGAATGGTGGCGACGCAAAATTCCTCGGCGCGTTTCCCGATGACGAGGTGACGCTGGAAGCGGCGATGCGCGATGCGCTGCGCGGCTTCGACATGCTGATTCTCTCCGGCGGCACGTCGAAGGGGGCGGGTGACGTGTCGCACCGTATCGTCTCGAAGCTCGGCCCGCCCGGCATCATCGCCCATGGCGTGGCGCTGAAGCCCGGTAAGCCGTTGTGTCTTGCGGTGTGTGACGGCAAGCCGGTGGTGATCCTGCCGGGTTTCCCGACCTCGGCGATGTTCACCTTCCACGACATCGTCGCCCCGGTGCTGCGCAAGCTCGCCGGTCTGCCGCCGCGTGCCGAAGCGCAGGTCGAAGCGACGGCGCCGGTGCGCGTGCCGTCCGAACTCGGCCGCACCGAATTCGTGATGGTGTCGCTGGCGGAAGGCGACGACGGTCTTGTCGCGTATCCGACCGGCAAGGGTTCCGGCGCGATCACCTCGTTCGCGCAGGCCGATGGCTTTCTCTCGATCGATGCACTCGCCGATCACATGCCGGCGGGCACGCGCGCGGAGGTGAAGCTGTTCACGCCGCAACTGCGCGTGCCGGATCTCGTCATCGTCGGCAGTCACTGCACCGGGCTCGATCGTGTGCTCGGTCCGCTGGTGCGCGACGGTTTCTCCGTGCGTTCGATCGCGGTTGGCAGTCTCGGCGGCCTGACGGCGGCCAAGCGCGGCGAATGCGATCTCGCGCCGATCCATCTCTTCGACGACAAGACGCAAACCTACAATGTGCCGTTCCTCGCGCCCGGTCTCGAACTCGTTCGCGGCTGGCTGCGCATGCAGGGCTTTGTGTTCCGCAAGGGCGACACGCGTTTCGAGGGTAAGAGTGCGGAGAAGGCGGTGCGCGCCGCACTCGCCGATCCATCGTGCCTGATGGTGAGCCGCAATCAGGGCGCCGGCACGCGCATTCTCATCGATCGCCTTCTGAACGGCGTGCGGCCGGACGGCTATTCCAATCAGCCGAAATCGCACAATGCAGTTGCGGCCGCGGTCACTCAGGACCGCGCCGACTGGGGCGTGACGATTGCGCCGGTCGCGCGTGCGGCCGGTCTCGGCTTCATTCCGCTGACCGAGGAGCATTACGATTTCGCCGTGGTGAGCGCGCGGAAAGATCGTCCCGCCGTTCAAGCGCTGCTGCGGTCGCTTGCGTCGCAGGAAACACGTGACGCGCTGACGGAAGCGGGCTTCACGCCGGCCTGATCACGTATCGCCCTTCGCCAGCTCTTCCGCCGCGGCGATATCGTCCACGGTGTTCGCATTGAAGAACGGATCGATCGGCGTGTCCGGCCACTCGACGGTGGCGAGACGATAACGCGCGGTCCAGCGATCGATCTTGCGCATGTCCTCGACCACCAGCGCGTGGCGCAGTTCGTCGCGCAGGCTGACGTTCCACAACCCGATCACCGGATGCGTCTGGCCGCCGGAGGATGCGACGGCAAGCTGCGCATTCTCGGCGATGCGTGCAGCTTGCAATCGTTCGACCAGATCGCGCGGCAGGAACGGGCAGTCGGTCGCGGTGCTCAGCACCCATTCGATCCCGGGCTTGTTCGTTGCCGTCCACTCCAGCGCGGTGAGCACGCCGCCGAGCGGGCCGACGAATCCCTCGACCGTGTCGGCGACGACAGGCAATCCGAAAGTCGCAAAGCGCGCCGGATCGCCGTTGGCGTTGAGGATCATGTCGTCGCACTGCGGTTTCAGCCGTTCGATCACGCGATCGAGGATGGTGCGGCCGCCGATGGTGCGCATCGGTTTGTCGCCGCCGCCCATGCGCCGCGCGAGGCCGCCCGCGAGCAGCACGCCGAGCGTGGCCGGTTGATTAGTCGTCATCGCGGCCGCCCTTGCGCTTCGAGCGTGCGGATTCCTCTTCGACGTAGGCGAGGTTCTGATCGTAGACGATGCGGTTCTCGCCTGCGAGCGCGATGAAGCGCTTGCCGCGGGCGCGCCCGATCAACGTCAGGCCGATTTGCCGGGCGAGATCGACGCCCCATGCGGTGAAGCCGGAGCGCGAGACCAGAATCGGAATGCCCATGCGCACGGTCTTGATCACCATCTCCGAGGTGAGCCGGCCGGTGGTGTAGAGAATCTTGTCGGCCATCGGCACTTTGTTCTGCCAGGCCCAGCCCGCGATCTTGTCGACGGCGTTGTGACGGCCGACGTCTTCCATGTAGCAGATCGGCTGGCCCTGATGGCACAGCACGCAGCCGTGGATCGCGCCGGCTTCGAGATAGAGCGACGGCGCGGTGTTGATCGCGTGCGTCATCTCGTAAAGCCACGACGTGCGCAGTTCCGCTTGCGGCAGCTCGATGTCCTCGATCGCTTCCATCAGGTCGCCGAAGGCGGTGCCCTGTGCGCAGCCCGAGGTCAGCGTCCGCTTCTTCAGCTTCTCCTCGAAGTTGGTGCCGTGCTCGGTGCGCACCACCACGACCTCGAGATCGTCGTGATACTCGACCTCGGTGACGATATCGTCCGGTTTCAGCATGTTCTGATTCAAGAGATAGCCGAGCGCGAGATATTCCGGGTAATCGTTGATCGTCATCATGGTGACGATCTCCTGCGCATTGAGATAAAGCGTCAGTGCGCGCTCGACCGGAACGCTGGTCTCGACCTTCTCCCCGGTTTGATCGACGCCGATCACGCGCTGGGTCAGCCGCGGATCGCTCGGATCGGGCATCACAGGCGTGACCGGTTTGATCGCCTTGTTCATCGCATTACTCGATGACGATGCGCGGCGGCGGTCTGCTCGCGCCACCCGACTCGATTGCGGCCCAGAGCTGCTTCGCGACGCTCGTGTAAATCTGCGCGTGGTGACCGTCCGGTTCGGTTGCCACCACGGGGCGTCCGTCGTCCGACGTTGCGCGGATATTCATGTGCAGCGGGATTTCGCCGAGAAACGGCGTGCCGAGTTTTGTCGCCTCCGCGCGTGCGCCACCCTGGCCGAAGATCGAGGTCACCTTGTTGCAGTTTGGGCAGCAGAAGCCCGACATGTTCTCGATGATGCCGAGAATCGGGATGTTGACCTTCTGGAACATGCCGATCGCGCGCCGCGCATCGATCAGCGCGATGTCTTGTGGCGTCGAAACGATCACCGCGCCCGCGAGCGGCACCTGCTGCGCCATGGTGAGCTGCACGTCGCCGGTGCCCGGCGGCATGTCGACGACCATGACGTCGAGATCGCCCCACGCGACTTCGCGCAGCAACTGCGTCACCGCCTGGATCACCATCGCACCGCGCCAGATCATCGCGGTCTCTTCGGCGACGAGGAAGCCGATCGACATCACCTTCACGCCGTAGCGTTCCATCGGCTCGAGCAGGCGCGTGCCGGTCATGCGCGGCTTGCCGCGCAGGCCGAACAGCCGTGGTTGCGACGGACCGTAAACGTCGGCGTCGAGCATGCCGACCTTGAGGCCGAGCGACGCGAGGCCGACGGCGAGATTGCACGACGTGGTCGATTTGCCGACGCCGCCCTTGCCTGACGCGACCGCAATCACGTGCTTCACGCCGGGAATGCCGACCGCGCGAGGTGTCGGACGGGCTTGCGGGGTAGGCTGGGTCGCCACGCTGAGGGTCTCCTTGAACGCTGCCCTGTAGTTAGTGGCTTTTGGTCCGGATGGAAACCGGGCGTTCCGCTCTTTATCCCGGACGCGATGCGGCGTGTAACGCTGCGTCGCAGAGCCAGGATCGTTCCAGATTCGGAGGTTGGAATGGCCCCGGATCAAGTCCGGGGCAAGCGGAGCACGGCCGTCAGTGCGGCTCGCCCTTCTTGGCCTCGCGGGCGCGGAGATAGTCCTCGGTGGTCATCACCGGCGGGCGCGGCGGCGCCGAATGCGGATCGAAGCTCTCGTTGACGACCGCCTCGACACGGCAGTCGGCGCACATCTTCACCACGTCGATCCGGCGTGCATTGGCGCCGGTGAACATCCAGTGCTTCTCCTGGAGCTTTGCAACGACGCGCTCGATCGAGCTGCGCGTGCCGAACGGGGTGCCGCAGCTGATGCAGTGGAACGGTTCCTCTTCCTTGAGCACGCGTTCCGGCGCGCTCCAGGCAAGGAAGTCGAGCCGCGGCTCGCGGGTAATCGCCTTCTCCGGGCAGGTCTTTTCACAGAGGCCGCACTGCACGCAGACGCTCTCGGTAAAGCGCAGCATGGCGCGGTCGGGATTGTCGCCGAGCGCGCCGGTCGGGCACGCGGTGACGCAGGCGTGGCACAGCGTGCAGGCTTCGAGATCGAGCTTTACGCCGCCGAACGGCGCGTTCGGCGCCAGCGGAATCACGTCGACCGGCGTCGGCGCGGCGAGATGCAGTTCGCGAAACGTCGTCTCGAGCACGCCGCGTTTGCCGCCGCGCGGGATGAAGTTCGCCGGCGTTTGCGCCGACGTGCCCGCGGGCATTGCGTCTAGTGTCGCGCGCAGCTGATCGGGATCGTCGGTCTCGATCAGCTTCACCTGCGCTTCGCCGAAGCCGAGCGTGGTGACGATCGTGTTCGACATGGCGACGACGCTATGAAGTCCGGCGATGTCGTGTTTCGGCTGACCGCGGACCAAGAGCGCCGCGCCGGTTCCACCATAGGCGAACACTGCGGCGATGACCTCGGGTCCGAGTTGCGTCACTTCGTTGACGCGCAACGGCAGCGTCGTTGCCGGCAGGCCGTCGCCGAAGCGCGCCAGCGCATCGATCAGCGGTTCGCCGTGATCGCCGTCGTAAAACAGCACCGTGGCATTCTTGCCGCCGGCTTTGGCATAGGCGTGCAGCATCGTGCGCAACCGCCGCATCAATGCGTCGGCTGCCGGCAATGCGTAGGCGGCCGCGCCGGTCGGGCAGGCCGATGCGCAGGAGCCGCAACCGGCACAGATATGCGCATCGATCGCGACCGTATCGCCGTTCGGCGAAATCGCGCCGGTCGGACACAGATCGAGGCAGCGGGTGCAGCCGGTGATGTTCGAGCGCGAATGTGCGCAGAGCGTTGCGTCGAACGCGATGAAGCGCGGCTTGTCGAACGTGCCGGAGAGATTGCCGGCGGCGGTGATCGCGCGTTCGACCGCGGCCGGATCGCGCGGATCGGCGCGCACGTAGCCGGGCCGCAGGTCGTGCGCCGGAAACATCGGCATGCCGCCGCTGAGATCGAGAATGATGTCGCAGGTCGAGGTCGCGCCGTTGCGTGCCGTGCCGAACACGAGATGATCGCGCGACGACGGCGCCGGCAGCGCGTAGTCGTCGATCCCGAGTTCGAAGCTGCCGAGATAGCCGCGTGCATTACGCACGGTGCCCTTGAGCACCGGAAACTCCGTGACGCGCAGCGGCGTCGTGTCGCGCGGCTTGGTCAGTACCACCGTAATGTCGAGACGATCCGAGAGGCGCCGTCCGGCCTCGATGGCAACCTCGTCGCTGCCATAGATAAAGGCGACGCCTTCGCTCTCCAGCGTCACCAGCGGCACTGCCGGCATCTCTTCGGCGGCTGCGGCGATCAGTGCTGCGGCCTTTGGTCCCGCGGCAGCCGCGTCTTTCGACCATCCGCCGGTTTCGCGAATGTTGACGAAGGTGAGTGGCGGGATGCGTTTATCACCAAGGACGTCTTCGGCGACTTCGCGGAACAGCGGCTCCTGCTGCGTGCATGCGATCGTGATCGGCCCGCCGTCGGTCAGTACCGCGCGGAAGCGATCGAGCTCGGCGCCGCAAAGCTGATTGGCTTGCGAGATCTTTCCAGAGCACGCGCGTCCGATCGCCGTCGCATCGAGCGGCATCGTCTTCTCGCAGCTACAAATCAGCAGATGAGCGTTGTCGCCCATGTCGTCTTACCTCTTCGCGTGCCCGGCGCCACTGTTAACCTATCGCAGCGGTCCCGCCTGCTTGACCCCGATAGCATAGCCTGCCCAAATGCAAAGCATCTCTCTGTGATCGGCACGGACTCTTTTTGCTGCATGTGCGCGGAACGCTCTCGCCAACCTCTGACCGATGATGTCGCGGCTCTCTGAAAAAACGCAAGGACTGGACCTGCCGCCCGGTTACGATCTCGTCACCCTGCGCGAGCTTGGCGATGCGTTCACCCACGGCGTATCCATTGCCGCCGATGCGGGCGCGGGCACGCTGATCTGGACCCGGCGCTATGATCTTGTCGAGTTCGCGGTGGTGCTGGAGCCGGAGGAGCCGCTCAAGACGGCGCGCCGCGCGCTGTTCACCTGCATGAACGCGCTCGCGGATGCGATTGCCAGCCATTGCCCGCCCGAGCGGGAGGTAACGTTCGGCTTTCCGGATATGCTGTATTTCGATCGCGGATTGCTTGGCGGCGGACGCTTCGCCTGGCCGCAGGATTGCGCGGAGGATCAGGTTCCGGACTGGCTCGTGTTCGGCGCCATGCTGCGCGCGGCCGATCTGGTCCATATGGACTCGGGCGAAACACCGGACGGTGCGTCGCTGCTCACCGAAGGCTTCGAGATGGTCGAGACCGACGCCATTGTCGAGAGCTTCGCACGGCATCTCCTGACCGGCTTCGATCAGTGGCAGGAGTACGGTTTTGACCCGGTGGCACGGGCCTATCTTGAACGTGTGCCGACGGCGAAGGCGGGCGAATTGAAGAAGATAGATGGCAACGGCGATCTGCTGATCAAGCTGCCGGCGGAGCGCGGCCCGCCGCAGCGCACGCCGCTGATCGATGCGCTGGCGCGCACGGAGTGGTATGATGCCAGGCATCGCGGACCCAAATTCCGCTGAGACAGAGATGCTGAAATGGCGATACTGAAACTGCGATGCTGAAACTGCCACGCACCATCAGGCTCGATCCGTCGGACACGTTCGTGTTCGCGCGTGCCGCCGAACCTGGCGAGTGGGCCGTCTCGGGCGCGTTCGTATTTTGGGATCGCGACCCGGCCACGATGGAGACAAAGGAACGTACGGCGTTGCGCTCCGGCCTGCTCGGCATCGACAGCCTCGGCTGGTCGACGCTCGCCATTGTCACCGAGGCAACGGACGACGAGCGCCGGACCGCGGTGGAGCGGCTGGCGCAACAGCTTGTCGATCATTTCGGCGCGCCGGACCTCGCTGCCGCCCGCGCGGCGGCGGAAGAGGAGGTGGCGTTCGCCGCCTCGCTGTGCAATCACCCGCCGCAGACGCTGCTGGCGGTGCATCGTGCGGTCGAGGATGGCGAGGTGCGCGAGCGTTTCCGCACCCTGAAGCCGCGTCCCGCCGCGCCGGGCAGCGATCGCATCCATGCGCACGCGCGCGCGTTTACGTTTCACGACGTCGAGGGCGACGACGTGACCGAGGAGGTCGATCTCCGCGGATTCATTAAAACGGATCGGACATGAGAGAATTCTGGGTGGCCTCCGGCCACCATCTGACGGTGCGGGGCGATCACGGCGGGCTCATGGTCACGCCGGAGCTGATCATGGCCTATCTCGCGCGTCCCGAGCTGCTGCCGCCGGACGACGCTTGCGATGCCGAGCGTGCGCTGCATGCGAGCCTGATGGCCGATCCGCTGCGCACCGTGAAAGGCGCCGAGATCGCGGCGATCAAGGACGAAGACGCGCGCGAGAACTGGGTGCTGATGCTCGGTTTCCGCGACCGGCTGATCGCAGCGCCGTCGCTCGAGGCCGTCTATATGAGCCTGGCCCGCAACGGCGCGGGCGGCCTGCCGCCGATCTTCGTCTCGCAGCTCTGCCATCTGGTGATGCGCAATGCGCTCGAAGGCTGCGACGATCCTTACGTGCTGCGTGCGGCGGAACTGTTTTTCCGCGCGCAGAAGGCGACCGTTCACAACGATACGCTGTTGCTTGCGGACGCCGAGATCGTCGATGCGCGCCAGCAGGCCGAACACGGCCATGCACACGCATCGCCGCTGATCGCCATGCTGCAGCCGAGCGAATTCGCGGAAATGGACGTGATGGACGACGAAAACGCCTGGACCTACTGGTCGCGTTCCGACGCCCACACCATGGTGATGAACATCGGCGGCAACGCCAAGGCGCGCGAAGGGCTCTGCCGTGCGATCGAACGCTGGGTCGCGCATCTGCTCGGCGCCGGCGTCAAGGTTGAGCCGGTGGCGTCGATCGAAGATCGCGATTGGCGCTGGTTCGTGGGCCTTGACGGCGAGGGAACGCGAATCGGCAACGCGCTCTGGAAGGGCGAGGCGCTCGACGCCGACGATCCGGCCCGTATCGTGGCGCTGATGAAGCTGACCATCGAGGACCGGCAACTGGTGGACAAGCGCGTCGGCGACAAGCCAGTCTATCTCATTCTGGCCATGGGCTCGGACAAGGTGGTTCGCATGAAGCCCCAGAATCTGATTGCCGGGCTGCCGCTGACGCAAGCGGCGCAGATGGCGTAAGGCGGAGCGCTTATGGATCAGGCCAGCCGCGAGGTCGGGGTGGTTGTGAGCCGCAGGGCGATCGACAATCCGTGGATCGATCNNGATCGATCACATCTGGTCCCCGGTGATGATTCTTGCCGAAGCCCCCGCGACCGCCCCGTGGAGCAAGCTGCCGGACGACGGCAGCGGCGCAACGCTCTACTACGCCGGCGCCGCACTCATCGATCTGTTCAGCACCGATACGGCGAACTATCGCGACAACCTGATCATGGAGGAGCCGCGCATCTGGGTGGCGCTGCGCATTCAGTCGGCCGGCGAAGAACTTGAGGTGGTCAAGGTGACCGCCGATCCAACCGAAGGCGAAGCGTTGTTCTCGGCGGGTTCGGAAGTCATCGGCTCGGTGCCGATGCCGGCGGATATCGCGTCCTGGGTTGCGCAATTCGTCGATCAGTTCCACGTCGAGCAGACTTTCATCAAGCGCAAGCGTGACCGGTCCGGCGGCCGCCGCAGCGCGCGCGATGATGAAGGCGGAGGGCCCGGATGAGCGGCGAGGACAACTTTCTCGCACGCTGGTCGCAGCGGAAGCGCGAGGCGAAACGCGCCGAGTTGGAGCACGAGGCCGAGCCCGTAGCCGAGGACGTTGTCACTGACGCCGATTCGGTACCGCAGACTGGCGCGCCGCCGGTGGCGAAAGCCGAGGAGCCGTTCGATCTCGAAAGCTTGCCGAAGCTCGACGATCTGACCGCGACCACCGACATCCGGGCATTCCTGCAGAAGGGCGTACCGGAAGATCTGCGCAACGCCGCGCTTCGCAAGGTATGGGCGCTCGATCCGGCGATTCGCGATTACGTCAGTCCCGCGCTNNCGCGCTCGAATATGCTTACAACTGGAATGTCCCCGGCGGTGTGCCGGGAAATGGCGAACTCGCGCCCGGCACCGATGTCGCGCGGATGGTCGCGCAGGTATTCGGGTCGGAACTCGAGCGCTTCTCCACAGAGGATGTCGCGAATGTGATCGAGGACGTTGCACCGCAATCGTCCGGGCAGAGATTCGCCGAGAGCGCCGTGAGGCTTTCGCAGCCGTCGGATCGAATCGCAGAGAAGCCGCAAGAAGCCCCGCAAAACGGCGATGAAACGCCGGTCGAGGAATCTCGGCGCGCCGAGCCAGCCGGTGAGCAAGATTTGGACACGCCTGGTGCGTCGCAACAAAAACCGCGACGGCACGGGGGCGCAAGGCCGCAGTGGTAGACCAAAGTCTTGCATGCATAGGGAGAATCTATGTTAAAACTTCTCCAATCTAGAAGCCTTCTAGCCCGGAGGCTTCTGGAAGTGCCCATCGAAGAGGCACTGGGGGGAGAAACGGTTCCGTCATGCGTGACGCGGGTTTGGAGCAAGCGATCAAGGCTGCGGGTGGTGTCGCGTCGCTGG